>Ga0209207_1000194_pt1 | contig 44666 bp, 29 predicted proteins | sample SaghotsprinmetaG_FD_184140 | JGI IMG/M metagenome (GOLD analysis project Ga0209207, IMG submission 184140) | Hot spring microbial communities from South Africa to study Microbial Dark Matter (Phase II) - Sagole hot spring metaG (SPAdes) (version 3) | ecosystem: Environmental > Aquatic > Thermal... | reverse complement strand
GATCGTCAACTTCGTGCTGCGCGCCCGGGCCAACAACAACGGCAAGAACCCCACCTGGCTCAGCTACGAGAAGCTGCGCGTGGTGATCGAGAAGAAGATGTTCTCCAACACCGAGGACCTGCTGCCGGTCATCAGCTTCAACGCCAAGGCCAGCAAGGAGGATCAGCAGAAACACAACGACTTCGTCAAACGCATGGTCGAACGCGGCTACACCGAGAAGCAGGTGCGCCTGCTCTCCGAGTGGTATCTGCGGGTTCGTAAATCGCAGTAACCCAAAAGCCGATCAAGGCAAGCAGGCCGTTGAAAAACGTAGGCGAGGCAGGCAAGGCAAGGCGAAAACGGCCGAAAAAGCGCAGTTTACGTGTTGTAAATGAGCATTTTGAGGCAGTTTTCAACGCAGTATTGCCAACGCAGATAGTTTTTCAACGGCCTGCTAGAGGTCGGAAGCTGGACGAAAAAGCCGACGCCTCGTCCAGCCTCCAGCCTCCAGCCTTAGCCCGGAGGGGCCTATGAGCCATGTGATCGATCGACGCCTGAATGGCAAGAACAAGAGCACGGTGAATCGCCAGCGCTTCTTGCGGCGTTACCGCGACCATATCAAGAAGGCTGTGGAGGAGGCCGTCAGCCGCCGCTCCATCACCGATATGGAGCACGGCGAGCAGATCAGCATTCCCGGCCGCGATATCGACGAGCCGGTGCTGCACCATGGCCGGGGCGGCCGGCAGACCACGGTGCACCCGGGCAACAAGGAGTTCACCGCTGGCGAGCGCATCGCCCGGCCGCAAGGTGGGGGCGGCGGCCCCGGCTCGGGCAAGGCGAGCAATTCCGGCGAAGGCATGGACGAGTTCGTCTTCCAGATCACCCAGGAGGAGTTTCTCGACTTTATGTTCGAGGACCTGGAGCTGCCCAACCTGGTCAAGCGCCACCTCACCGGCAGCGACACCTTCAAGCACGTGCGCGCCGGCATCAGCAACGAGGGCAACCCGTCACGGATCAATATCGTGCGCACCCTGCGCTCGGCCCATGCCCGGCGCATCGCCCTGTCCGGCTCCAGCCGGGCCAAGCTGAAAGCGGCCCAGGCCGAACTGGAGCGCCTGAAACTGGAGGAGCCGGCCAACTTCAGCGACATCCAGGCCCTGGAAGAGGAAATCAGCAAGCTGCGCGCGCGCATCAACCGCATCCCCTTCCTCGACACCTTCGACCTCAAGTACAACCTGCTGACCAAGCAGCCCAACCCCAGTTCCAAGGCAGTGATGTTCTGCCTGATGGACGTGTCCGGCTCCATGACCCAGGCCACCAAGGACATCGCCAAGCGCTTCTTTATCCTTCTGTACCTGTTTCTCAAGCGCAACTACGACAAGATCGAGGTGGTGTTTATCCGCCACCACACCAGTGCCAAGGAGGTGGACGAGGAAGAGTTCTTCTACTCCCGGGAAACCGGCGGCACCATCGTCTCCAGCGCCCTGCGCCTGATGCAGGAGATCATGGCCGAGCGCTACCCGATCAACGAGTGGAACATCTATGCCGCCCAGGCGTCGGATGGTGACAACTGGAATGATGACTCGCCCATCTGCCGCGATATATTGATCAAGCAGATCATGCCGTTCGTGCAGTACTTCACCTACGTCGAGATCACCCCGCGCGAACACCAGGCGCTGTGGTACGAGTACGAACAGGTGGCCGAGGCCTTCGCCGACACCTTTGCCCAGCAGCAGCTGGTTTCTGCAGGTGATATCTACCCGGTATTCCGCGAGCTGTTCCAGCGCCGAATGACGACCTGAGGGCTTCTGTCATGAACGCCAGCGAGAGAAAACGCCAACCCCTGTCCACCGGCTCGGAGTGGACCTTCGAGCTGATCCGCGCCTACGACCGCGAAATCGGCCGTATCGCCGAGCGCTATGCGCTGGACACCTACCCCAACCAGATCGAACTGATCACCGCCGAGCAGATGATGGACGCCTACGCCTCGGTGGGCATGCCCCTGGGCTACCACCACTGGTCCTATGGCAAGCACTTCCTGGCCACCGAGAAGGGCTACAAGCGCGGGCAGATGGGCCTGGCCTACGAGATCGTGATCAACTCCGACCCCTGCATCGCCTACCTGATGGAAGAGAACACCATGTGCATGCAGGCCCTGGTGATCGCCCACGCCTGCTATGGCCACAACAGTTTCTTCAAGGGCAACTACCTGTTCCGCACCTGGACCGACGCCAGCTCGATCATCGACTACCTGGTGTTCGCCAAGCAGTACATCATGCAGTGCGAGGAACGCCATGGCATCGACGCGGTGGAAGACCTGCTGGACTCCTGCCATGCCCTGATGAACTACGGGGTGGACCGCTACAAGCGTCCCTATCCGATCTCCGCCGAAGAGGAACGGCGGCGCCAGAAGGACCGCGAGGAACACCTGCAGAAGCAGATCAATGACCTCTGGCGCACCATCCCCAAGAGCTCGCGCAAGGGCCACGAGCACGACAGCAAACGCTGGCCGGACGAGCCGCAGGAAAACATCCTGTATTTCCTGGAGAAGCACGCGCCGCTGCTGGAGCCCTGGCAGCGCGAGGTGATCCGCATCGTGCGCAAGATCGCCCAGTACTTCTACCCGCAACGCCAGACCCAGGTGATGAACGAAGGTTGGGCCACCTTCTGGCACTACACCCTGATGAACGACCTGTACGACGAAGGCCTGGTCACCGAAGGCTTTATGATGGAGTTCCTGCAGTCGCACACCAGCGTGGTCTACCAGCCGCCGTTCGACAGCCCCTACTACAGCGGCATCAACCCCTACGCCCTGGGTTTTGCCATGTACCAGGACATCCGCCGCATCTGCGAAAACCCCACCGAGGAAGACCGTCGCTGGTTCCCCGATATCGCCGGCAGCGACTGGCTGAGCACCCTCAAGTTCGCCATGAAGAGCTTCAAGGATGAGAGCTTTATCCTGCAGTACCTGTCGCCCAAGGTGATCCGCGACTTCAAGCTGTTCAGCGTGCTGGACGACGACCAGAAGGACGAACTGTACGTGCCGGCCATCCATGATGAGCCGGGCTACCGCACCATCCGCGAGACCCTGGCGGCGCAGTACAACCTGGGCAATCGTGAGCCCAACGTACAGATCTGGAGCGTCGACCGCCGCGGCGACCGCTCCCTGACCCTGCGCCACCAGCAGCATGATCGCAAACCCCTGGGCAACTCCACCGCGGAAGTGCTCAAGCATCTGCATCGCCTGTGGGGCTTCGATATCCATCTGGAAGTGATGCAGGGCGATCAGCTGGTGGGCACCCAGCATGTACCGCCCAAGCCGGAAAACGAGCACGAAGGCGACTACCCGCGCCTGGATCTGGTGATTCCGCCCATTTGATCGGTTGCACGGCCGGCGGCCCATGGCAGCATGGGCCACCCCCTTGCGGAAAATCTGTCGATGCGCCTGTTCGCCGTCCTTCTTCTTTGCCTGGCCCTGGCCACCTGCAGCAGCCAACTGCCACAGGTGCAGGTGCTGAGCCCTGCCACCCAGGAACTGCCGCGGCGCCAGACCTTCGAACTGATCGCCGCCGAGCACAGCCTGGAGGGCGAAGCGCCCTTTGCCGAACGCTACCAGCAGCTCGCCCCCCTGCTCCAGGCCGGCCTGAGCCAGCGCGGTTACCGCCACAATCCCCAGGCGCAGATCCTGGTCTATTACTGGCTGGCGCTGCAGGACAGCCCCCTGCAATTCAAGGTGGACGCCGCACCGCCCTCGCCCCTCGGGCCCTACCAGGCCATCCACCAACTGCGTGACCGCACCGGCACCCTGCGCCTGCGCCTGACCACGCCGCAGCAGCAGGTACTCTGGGAAGGCCTGATCCATACCGGCCTGAGCCCGGACAAGGACAGCGCCGGACTGCTGGAACGGGCGACCCAGGCCCTGGTACAGCAAATCCCCGCTGCCACTCCGTAGTCCATATGCAATCCGGGGGCGCAATCCCCGGCTTGCATATGGACTACCCGCCACAGCCGACCAGCCGCTATCCTCCCCACTCAGCGGAGGAACAACGATGCAGATTTACAAAGTCGGCGGCGCAGTACGGGATCGCCTGTTGGGCCGCGCGGTCACGGAACGCGACTGGCTGGTGGTGGGCGCCAGCGCCGAACAGATGCTCGACCTCGGCTATCGCCCGGTGGGCAGCGACTTCCCGGTCTTTCTCCATCCGCAGACTGGCGAGGAATACGCCCTGGCCCGCACCGAGCGCAAGAGCGGGCGCGGCTATGGCGGCTTCACCTTCTACGCCAGTCCGGATGTCACCCTGGAGCAGGACCTGATTCGCCGCGACCTCACCGTCAACGCCATGGCCGAGGATGACCAGGGCCAGCTGTTCGACCCCTATGGCGGCCAGCAGGATCTCGCCGCCCGCGTGCTGCGCCACGTCTCCCCGGCCTTTGCCGAAGACCCGCTGCGCGTGCTGCGGGTGGCCCGCTTCGCCGCCCGCTACGCGCCCCTGGGCTTTAGCGTGGCCACCGAGACCCTAGCACTGATGCGCCAGCTCAGCGAATCCGGCGAGCTGGCCGAGCTGACCGCCGAGCGCGTGTGGAAGGAAATTTCCCGGGCCCTGCTGGAGCCACGGCCGGATGTGTTTATCCAGCTGCTGCATGACTGCGGCGCCCTCAAGGCCCTGCTGCCGGAGGTCGATGCGCTGTTCGGCATTCCCCAGCCGGCGGCCCACCACCCGGAAATCGACACCGGCGTGCATGTGCTGAGCGTGCTGCGCCAATGCGCCGAACACCAGCAGCCGCTGACCGTGCGCTGGGCCTGCCTACTGCACGACGTGGGCAAGGGCCTGACCCCACAGAATCAGTGGCCGCGGCATATTGCCCACGAGCACAAGGGCATCAGGCTGATCCGCGCCATCAACCAACGCTGCAAGGCACCCAAGGACTGCGCCGAACTGGCCCTGCTGGTGGGCGAATACCACACCCACGGCCACCGCGCCCTGGAGCTCAAGCCCAGCACCCTGCTCAAGTTGCTGCAAAGCTTCGACGTATTCCGCCGCCCGCAACGCTTCGCGGAATTCGTCGCCGCCTGCGAAATGGACGCCCGCGGCCGCCTGGGCCTGGAGCGGCGCGACTACCCCCAGGCCGCCTACCTGCTCGGCGCCGCCCAGGCCGCACGCCAGGTGGCGGTGCAGCCACTGCTGGCCCAGGGCCTCAAGGGCGCGGAACTGGGCGAAGCGCTGGAGCGCGAACGGCTGCAGGCGTTGCAACTCTACCGTCAAAGCACACCACCGGCCGGGTCGTCATAAAGTCGTCGATCGTGTCATAGCGAATAGCCGATTTTTCCTGCCGCACAAGAAAGCGTCAGAAAAATGCTGTTTTCGTGTATCATGCGCGCCTTAGTCAAAAAAATGCCTTTTCGGCATGCATTCAAACAGACAGGGATCTCGTCCGTGACCTCGGATATGACTTACCCGCGTGCGCCTCGGCGCGCGCTGCAGCAGCTATTGCCCAAAACCCAGCATCTGCTCTGCGCCGGCCTGCTGTGCAGCAGCCTGGCCCAGGCCCAGGACGGCTATGAACAGCTGCTCGAACAGGCCCGCGCCGGCGACTATCAGCCGGCCCTGGGCTTTCTGCGGGATCAGCCGGCCAGTGCCTCGCCCCGCTATCGCCAGGATTACCTGCTGATCGCCAGCTGGGCTGGCAAGGATGCCGAGTTGCTCGACTACTACGAGCGCTGGGCCAGCCAGCAGCAGTGGCCGGCCGACAGCCTGGCCGTGGTGGCGCGCAGCTACCGCAACCTGCAGCGCTGGCCCCAGGCACTGGCGACCTATGCCCAGGGCCTGACCCTGGCCCCGGCACACCAGGGCCTGCTGCTGGGGCAGGTAATGACCCTGGCCGATGCCGGCCAGAGCGCCCAGGCCCTTGCACGGGGCCGAGCCCTGGTGGCCGAGGCGCCGGATGATGCCGAACGGCGCCTAGCCCTGGCCTATGCCTACCAGCGCGATGGCCAGCCCCATGCCGCCCTGTACGAGCTGGACCAGGCCCGCGACCTGGCGCCCGGGCACGCCGAGGTGCTGCGCGCCTATGTCGAGGGCCTGCAACGGGTGGAGCTGGCCCAGGCCGCCCTGCAGCTGGCAGAGCGTCATCCGCAACTGTTCACCGCGGCGCGGCGGCGCCAGTTGCAGGGCGACCTGCTGGCCCAGCGGGTACGCCTGGCCGACCTGCCGACCCGCCGAGAAAGCGAGCGCTTCGTCATCGCCGACCGCGCCCTGGCCGAGGCTGACAGCCTGTTGCAGGCCTGGGCCGAGCTGCCGGAGGCGGCGGATGACCGCCTGCGCCTGCGCATCGACCGCCTCGGCGCCCTGCATGCGCGGGTGCGCATGGCCGAGCTGATCGAGCACTACCGCCAGCTGCAGCAGGAGCAGGTGGAGCTGCCGGCCTATGCCCTGCGCTGGGTGGCGGCGGCCTTCCTTTACCTGCGCCAGCCGGAGCAGGCGGCCAGCCTGTATCGCCAGGTGCTGGCCGGGGAAAACCCCAAGCACCCGGACTGGCTCAACGACCAGCGCAGCCTGTTCTTCGCCCTGGTGGAGAGCGAGCAGCTGGACGAGGCCCGCGCACTGGCCGAACAACTGGCCGCCAGCGAGCCAGCGCGGCTATTCCCGACCGGCAGCGCCGAGGCCGAGCCCAATGGTCGCTGGCTGGAGGCCCAGGAGCTGCTGGCCAGCGCCTACCTGTTTGGCAACGACACCCCGGCAGCGCAACAGGCCCTGACCGAGCTGGCCGACAATGCCCCGAACAACGCCGCGCTACGCACCAGCCGGGCCGGCCTGTACCAGGCCCGCGGCTGGCCGCGGCGCGCCGAGGATGAGCTCAAGGTGGTGGAAAGCCTGTCGCCGCGCAACCTGGCCCTGGAAGTGGAGCAGGGCATGACCGCCCTGGCCCTGCAGGAGTGGCGCCAGCTGCAGCTACTGGCCGATGACGTGATCACCCGCTACCCGGAAAGCCTGCGCGCGCAGCGCCTCGACCGCCTGCGCCAGGTGCACGACATGGCCGAGCTGCGCCTGTCCGGCTACCGCGGCCTGGGCGCCGGCGGCAATGTGGCCGGCGGCCATGAGCTGGGCATCGACAGCCTGCTCTACAGCGCCCCCCTGGCCCATGACTGGCGCCTGTTCGGCGGTGCCGGCTACGGCAGCGGCAAGTTTGAGGAAGGGCGCGCCCAGCATCGCTGGCAACGCGCCGGCCTGGACTGGCGGGTGCGCAATCACAGTGTCGAGGCCGAACTGTCGCGCCATGACTATGGCCATGGCCAGCAACTGGGCCTGCGCCTGAGCGGCAGCCATGACCTAGACGATCACTGGCAGTACGGCTGGTCGGCCCAGCGCCTGTCAACGGTCACCCCCCTGCGCGCGCTGAACGCCGATATTCGCGCCGACAGCCTGGACGGCTACCTGCGCTGGCGCGCCGATGAACGCCGCGAGTGGCGCCTGGGCGCCAGCGCCGCGCATTTCAGCGACGGCAACCAACGCCTGGGCCTGCAACTCGATGGCAGCGAGCGCCTGCACACCGCGCCGCACTGGCAGCTGGATGCGGGCCTGGGGCTGGGCCTGAGCCACAACAGCGGCTCGGATCAGGTGCCCTACTACAACCCCGCCAGCGAGCTGAGCCTGGTGCCCCAGCTGCAATGGAGCCAGGTGCTCTATCGCCGCTACCAGACCCAGTGGAGCCAGCAACTGCAGGCCGGCCTGGGCGGCACCCTGCAGCAGGGCCATGGCGCGGCGGCTCTGGGCCAGCTCGGCTATGGCCAGCGCCTGCGCTTGGATGACCGCTTCGATGGCGGGGTGATGCTGACCGCCCTGAGCCGCGCCTATGACGGAGAACGCGAGCGCCAGTACCGCCTGCAGTTCGACCTCAGTTACCGCTTTTAAGGATTCCCCATGGCTTGTTTCTCTACCCGCCTGCTGCTGGGCCTGGGCCTGGCCCTGCTCGCCGCCTGCGCCAGCGAGGCGCCGCCCTTTGTCGCGCCCCAGGACCGCCCCCAGGCTATCAGCGAGACGCCCTGGCCAGCGGGCCAGGTGCTGGCCCTGGCCTACCACGACGTGGAAGACGGCGAGCCCGACCAGGCCTTTCTCTCCGTGCGTACCGCCAAGCTGATCGAGCAGCTGACCTGGCTGCATGAAAGCGGTTTTCAGGCCGTCTCGGTGGATCAGCTGCTGGCCGCCCGCAACGGCGGTCCGGCATTACCGGAAAAGCCCCTGCTGCTGAGTTTCGATGACGGCTTCAGCAGCTTCCACAGCCGCGTGCTGCCGCTGCTCAAGGCCTATCAGTGGCCGGCGATCCTGGCCCCCGTGGGGGTGTGGATGGACACCGCAGAGGATCAGGCGGTGGACTTCGGCGGCCTGCAAGTGCCCCGGGAGCGTTTTGCCACCTGGGCACAGATCCGCGAAATCGCCGCCAGCGGCCTGGTGGAAATCGCCGCCCACACCGATGCCCTGCACTATGGCGCCCAGGCCAACCCCCAGGGCAACCAGCAACCGGCCGCCGCCACCCGCCTGTACGACCCGCAGCGCCAGGCCTATGAAAGCGATGCGCAGTACCAGGCGCGGGTTGGTGCGGACGTGGCGCGCATCAGCGCCAAGATCGCAGCCGCCACAGGCCGCGCCCCCCGGGTCTGGGTCTGGCCCTATGGCGCGGCCAGCGGCAGCGGCCTGCGCATCATCGGCGAGCAGGGCTATGAGCTGGCCCTGACCCTGGAAAACGGCCTGGGCGATTTCGCCAGCCTGGAGCAGGGCCCGCGCATGCTGCTCAGCGGCGACCCGGACACCCGGCGTTTCGCCCAGGCCGTCAGCCTGGTGCAGGAACGCGGGCCGATGCGCGTGGTGCACGTGGACCTGGACTATGTCTACGACCCCGACCCCGCGCAGATGGACGCCAACCTCGGCGCCCTGGTGCAGCGCATCGCCGATATGCGGGTCAGCAGCGTATTCCTGCAGGCCTATGCCGATCCCGAAGGCGACGGCCTGGTCAAGTCGCTGTACTTCCCCAACCGTCACCTGCCCATGCGCGCCGACCTGTTCAACCGGGTGGCCTGGCAGCTGCGCACCCGCGCCAAGGTCGAGGTCTTCGCCTGGATGCCGGTGCTCAGCTTCGACCTGCATGCCAGCCTGCCACGGGTGCAGCGCTGGTCGGTGGACGGCAGCGTGGCGGTGGACCCCGAGCAGTACCAGCGCCTGTCGCCCTTCGATGCGCGGGTACGCCAGCAGATTGGCGAGATCTACGAAGACCTGGCACGCCACGCGCACTTCTATGGCCTGCTGTTCCACGACGATGCCCTGCTGTCGGACTTCGAGGATGCCGGCCCGGCCGCCCTGGCCGCCTATCAGGCTGCCGGCCTGCCCGGGGATATTGCCCAACTGCGCGGCGACGAAGAGCAGCTGCAACGCTGGACCCGTTTCAAGAGCCGCTACCTGATCGACTTCACCGCCGAGCTGACGGCCAGGGTTCGCGCCATTCGCGGCCCCCAGGTGAAGACGGCGCGCAACCTGTTCGCCCAGCCGATCCTCAACCCTTACAGCGAAACCTGGTTCGCGCAGAACCTCGACGACTTCCTCGGCGCCTACGACTGGACCGCGCCCATGGCCATGCCCCTGATGGAAGGGGTCGAGGCCGCGCAGAGCCAGGCCTGGCTGGATCGCCTGGTGCAGCAGGTGGGCAAGCGCCCTGGCGCCCTGGAGCGCACGGTGTTCGAGCTGCAGGCCCGTGACTGGCGCAACGGCCAAAACGGTCCCGTGGACGAGGCGCAACTGGCGGCCTGGATGCGCCGCCTGCAATGGAACGGCGTACGCCACTTCGGCTACTACCCGGACGATTTCCTCAATGATCAGCCGCGGCTGCAACGCATCCGCCCGGCGCTCTCCAATGCCTGGTACCCCCTGCCATGATCGACCGTATCTATGCCCTGCTGATTCTCCTGCTGGTGCTGGGCGCGCCCGTGGGCGTGGCGCTGAGCCTGACCGGCGACGTGCTGCTGGACTTCGTGTTCTTCTACCCGCTGTTTATGTCGGCCCTGTGGATGGCCGGTGGCAGCTACTTCTGGCTGCACTGGGAACGCCACTGGCCCTGGTCCAATAGCGGCGAAGTCGCGCCGCCAGCGCTGGCCGGCGAACCCCTGGTGTCGATCCTGATCCCCTGTTTCAACGAAGGCGAGCATGCCGTCGAAACCATCGGCGCGGCCCTGGCCCAGCGCTACAGTGCGATCGAGGTGATCGCCATCAACGACGGCTCCAGCGACAACACCGGGGCCGTGCTCGACCAGCTGGCCGCCCGCGAACCGCGCCTGCGCGTGCTGCACCTGGCGCAGAACCAGGGCAAGGCCGTGGCCCTGCGCATGGGCGCCCTGGCGGCGCGCAGCGAATACCTGGTGTGCATCGACGGCGACGCCCTGCTCGACCAGGACGCCGCCACCTACCTGGTGGCGCCGCTGATCGACAACCCGCGGGTCGGCGCGGTGACCGGCAACCCACGCATCCGCACCCGCTCGACACTGGTGGGGCGCATTCAGGTCGGCGAGTTCTCCTCCATCATCGGTTTGATCAAGCGCACCCAGCGCGTCTATGGCCGGGTCTTCACCGTGTCCGGGGTGATCGCCGCCTTCCGCCGCAGCGCCCTGGACCGCATCGGCTACTGGAGCGAGGACATGATCACCGAGGACATCGACGTCAGCTGGAAGCTGCAACTCGATCACTGGTCGATCTTCTACGAGCCCCGCGCGCTGTGCTGGATCCTCATGCCGGAAACCCTGCGCGGGCTGTGGAAGCAGCGCCTGCGCTGGGCCCAGGGCGGCGCCGAGGTGCTGCTGAAAAACGTCGGCAGCATCTGGGTATGGCGCTACCGCTATATGTGGCCGCTGCTGATCGAGTTCAGCCTGTCGGCAATCTGGGCCTTCACCTTCGCCCTGTCCATGCTGCTGTTCGCCGTCGGCCTGCTGGTCGAACTGCCGCCACAGCTGCAGGTGGCCAGCATGCTGCCGCCGGCCTTTACCGGCCTGGTGCTGGCCTGCGTGTGCCTGCTGCAGTTCAGCCTCAGCCTGCTGATCGAGCGGCGCTACGAGCAGGGCCTGGCGCGCTCGCTGTTCTGGATCATCTGGTACCCCCTGGCGTTCTGGATGCTCACCCTGTTTACCACCCTGGTCAGTTTCCCCAAGGTCATGCTGCGCCGCCGCCAGCAGCGGGCCCGCTGGACCAGCCCGGATCGCGGCATCAAAGGAGTGAACCCATGAGCCTGTTGATCAGAACCCAGCAGCGCCTGCTGCCCCGCCTGATCGATATCGCCCTGACCCTGGCCGCCTGGCTCGGCATGGCCTATCTGGTGCTGCAAGGGGTCCAGGGCCTGCTGCAGGGCAGGCAGAACAGCCCGCGCCTGTGGTTCGGCATCGAGTTCCTGCAAACCCTGGATACCCTGCTGATCTACCTGCTGGTGGGCCTGGCCATCGGCGCCGTACTGCTGGCCTGGGCCAAGTACAACGAGCGCCGGGCCGACTGGTACCAGCGCCGCGAGCGCATGCCGGATATCTGCGAGCGCGGCCTGTCGGCCAATTTTCAGGTCTCGCTGCCGATACTTGACTGCCTGCAGAACCAGCAGGTACTGATCCTCCATCACCACGGCCATGGCGCCCTGGCCGCCATCGAGTTCCCCGGCACCGGCCTGCGCCTGCCGGCCCAGGCCGAAATGGCCATAAGCCCGGAACAGGAGGCCGCCGAATCTAGCCCTGAGCCGCAGCGACCTGATAGGCTGCAGCCCTTGCCGCACTAAGGCCGTAGCCGTTATTGCCGGTATTTTTTGACGCCAAAAATCTATCGACAACCACCGCCACGGCCAGTCCCACCGGAGATAGCCCTTGTCCCGCCGCAGTCCGCGCCACGCCAATCTGACCGCACTGCTGCTGGGCATCCTGCTGCTGGCACCTGCGCCCGGCCCCCTGGCCGAAAGCGAAGCCAGCAACAGCGCCACCCTGCGCGCCGCCAAGGTGGCCAAGGTGGTCCATGGCATTTTGGGCTACACCCGCTGGCCGCAACAGCCGGCCACAGTCCGCCTGTGCATTATCGCCCCCACCGAATATGCCGACCTGCTGTGGCAGGAGCATGCGCTGGAAGCCCCGCTGCCGGTCGAAACCACGCGCCTGCTGGTGGACAGCCCCCGACTGGAAAGCGACTGCGAAGCGGTCTACCTCGGCGTGCTGCCCGACGAGCAGCGCCAGGCCCTGTACGCCCGCCTGCTGGGCAGGCCCATTCTCAGCATCAGCGAAACCACCAGTGAATGCAGCGAGGGCAGCCTGTTCTGCCTGGGCATTGCCGACGAGCACGTGGCCTTCAGGGTCAATCTGGACAGCGTGGCGCGCAGCGGCCTGCGCATCCACCCCAATGTCCTGCAACTGGCCCGACGCAGCGGGGCACAGCCGTGAACCGCAGAAAGCCTCTCAGCCCCCGGCCCCGCCCGACCCTGCGCCGCCTGCTGCACCGCGCCCACCTGCGCGTGGCACTGCTGGCCATGGGCCTGAGCAGCCTGTCCCTGACCCTGGTCAGCCTGCTGGCCCTGAGCAGCTACGCCGAGCACAACCTGCAGCTGATCGCCCGCTCCCTGGCCTACACCCTGGAAGCCGCCGTGGTCTTCGATGACCGCGCCGCCGTGGCGGAAACCCTGGCACTCATCTGCACCACCGAGGAGATCGCCAGCGCCACAGTGCTCAACCAGCAGGGCCAACCCATGGCCACTTTCACTGCCCCCGTGCAGGGACTGCTGGGCCGCGGCGAACAATTGATCGCCCACCTGCTGCTGCCGCAGCAGATCAGCCAGCCCATCGTCTACCAGGGCCAGAGCATCGGCACACTGCACCTCAGCGGCCAGGGCGCCACCCTGGCCCGCTTCGCCCTGGGCGGCCTGTTCGGCCTGGCCGCCAGCCTGCTATTCAGCGCCCTGGGCGCCGCCTATGGCTCACGCCGTATGCAGCGCGCGATCACCCAGCCGCTGCGCGATCTGTCCAACGTGGCCCATGGTATTTCCATCGACCGCACCTTCAATCGCCGTGTGCCGGCCACCCATATCGCCGACCTCAACGAACTGGCCGAAGACTTCAACGCCCTGCTCGACCAGCTGGAAATCTGGCAACAGCAGCTGCAGCGCGAGAACGCCTCCCTGGCCCACCAGGCCAGCCATGACGCCCTCACCGGCTTGCCCAACCGCGCCCTCTTCGAGTCGCGTCTGCTCGGTGCCATGCGCGAAGCCCGCGACAGCCAGAGCCAGATGGCCGTGCTGTTTCTCGACAGCAACAAGTTCAAAGACATCAACGACCAGCTCGGCCACGCCGCCGGCGATGCCGTACTGATCGCCATTGCCCAGCGCCTGCGCGGCCTGCTGCGCGAGGGCGACCTGGTCTCGCGCTTGGGCGGTGACGAGTTCGCCGTGCTGCTCAAGCCCATTCACGACGAGGAAGATGCCCTGCTGATCGCCGACAAGATCATCGACAGCATGAACGCCCCCATCCTGCTTCCCGAAGGTGGCCAGATCACCACTTCGCTGAGCATCGGCATCGCCCTCTACCCGGAGCATGCCGATAACCCGGAAGCCCTGGTACACCAGGCCGACGTGGCCATGTACCACGCCAAACGCAATCAGGGCGGCCGCACCCTGGCCAGCCCCCAGGAATCAATGACCCCATGACAAGGAGCTTCACGATGCGCAGGTACATGCGACTGGTATTTTTCGGGCTGCTGTGCAGCAGCGCCCTGCTCGCCGGCTGCCAAAGCAGCCCCAAGGGCCTGACGGCCGCCCAGGTGGCCGTGCTCAAGCAGCACGGCTTTCAGTGGACGGATGCCGGCTGGGAGCTGGGCCTGTCGGGCAAGGTGTTGTTCGATACCGACTCGGAAGTGGTCTCCGCCAGCAGCCAGGCGCGGATCGGCGAGCTGACCCGCGCCCTGCTCGGCGTGGGTATCGACCAGCTGAGCCTGGAAGGCCATACCGACAATGTCGGCTCACCCAGCTATAACCAGCAGCTCTCGCTGCGCCGCGCCCAGGCGGTGGCCGGGGTGATGCAGGGCGCCGGCATGCAGGCGGAAAAAATCGCGGTACGCGGCCTGGGCATGAGCAAACCCATCGCCGACAACGCCAGCGCCGAAGGCCGCAGCGAGAACCGCCGCGTGGCCATTATCGTCAGCGCGCTCTAGGGTCCGTTGCCATTTCATTCGCGGCCGCGCCGGAGCCCGTTTTTGCGCGAGGCAAGGCACGAGGAGCGCGGCTTGGTCATTCCAAATAAGCGACGAGAAACGCTGCATCGCGCAAAAGCGGGCCCGGCCCTATGGGTTGCGCGGGAAATGGCCCCCGCTGTCGTTGCAGGACTTGGCAAGGGAGTGACCATTACCTGCGTCCTGCGCCTAACCGGGGGCCATTTCTCGCAGCAACGCGTCTCGCGATGAAACGGCAACAGACCCTAACAGGTCGGCGCAGACCCCGGCGAGTAATCCGCGCCCAGCAGCGCTGCCGGGGTCAACTCGGTGCCACGCCAAAGGAAGGGCACCGGCTGCAGCTGTTGCTGGATCTGCGCGCTTTGCCACAGTTCGGCAAAGCTGCGCTGCTCGCCCGGGTGCAGGGCATCCGGCACCAGCAGGGCCAGCGGCCAGAGGACGAAGGCGTTCTTGAGGATTTCCGCCCGGGGCAGGAGCAGGCCATCGAAGTTGCCGACCAGCTCGCCATACAGCAGTACGTCGATATCCAGGGGCAGGCCCTTGCGCTCCGGGGCATAGCGGCCATTATCGGCCTCGATGAATTTCAGCCGCCGATCCAGCTCACCCAGGGGTAGGTCGCTGTAGCCGGCCACCACCAGGTTGAAGAAGGGCCCGCTCTTGATGCCCACCGCCTGGCTTTCGAACACCGGCGAGCAACGCATTTCCTGCAGCAGCTCGGCCAGGGCATCGAGGCCGGCGCACAGGCGCGCTTCGCGCTCGATATTGCTGCCGAGCCCCAGCAGTACCGGCGTCAGCGACATCCGCGTTCGATCTCCACGCCCACCCCACCACTGGCCGCAGGCACGGCGCCAGGCTTGGTCAGCTTGATGCGCAACCAGGGAATCTGGAACTCGGCCATCAGCAACTCGGCCAGACGCTCGGCAAAGGTTTCCACCAGAATAAACTGCGCCTCGCTGGCAAACGCCTGCACGCGCTGCGAGACGCTGGCGTAATCCAGGGCCTTGCCCAGGTCGTCATCCATCGCCGGCAGGCGGTTGTCCCAGCTCAGGTACAGATCCAGGCGCAGGCATTGGCGAATCTGCCGCTCCCAGTCGTAGGCCCCGATCACCGTATCGACTTCCAGACCTTCGATAAAAACTGTGTCCAAGCACGCTCTCCGCGGCACGACAAGGCAGCCGCACCTAGTTAGAATCGGGGCTTACCCGCCCCGGAATGGATACCATGTTTTGGCTGTTGGCGCTCCTCGCCTACCTGCTCGGCTCGCTGTCCTTCGCCATCCTGCTCAGCCGCCTGGCCGGTGGGCCGGACCCGCGCGCCAGCGGCTCGGGCAACCCGGGGGCCACCAATATGTTGCGGGTGGCCGGTAAACGCCTGGCCATCCTCACCCTGCTCGGCGACCTGCTCAAGGGCCTGTTGCCGGTACTGGCCGCCTACCTGCTGGGCTTCGAGCTGCAACAGCAGGCCTGGATCGGCCTGGCTGCGGTGATCGGTCATCTCTATCCGCTGTATTTTCGCTTCCAGGGCGGCAAGGGCGTGGCCACCGCCGCCGGCATGCTCCTGGGCCTGTATGCGCCGGCCGCCCTGCTGGCCATCGGTGTCTGGGTGCTGACCTTTCTTATGACCCGCACCAGCTCCCTCGCCGCCCTGATCGCCACGCCCATGGCCCTGCCCCTGCTGGCCTGGCAACAACCGGCGGCGCTGCTGCCGGTATGCGCCCTGACCGGGCTGATCGTCTGGCGCCATCGCGGCAATTTACGCGATCTAATGGCCGGGCGTGAACGACACTTCTAATAAACAAGCTGAAGCCGGCTCATAGCGCCGGCAACTGCTCCATGGGCCAACGGGCCTGCACCTTGATGCTTAGATCTTCATGCTGACCGGCCAGCAGGCGCTGGCAACCGGCGTAGGCGATCATCGCGCCATTGTCGGTGCAGAAGCGCGGCCGCGCGTAGAACACCTGGCCTTTCATTTCGCCCAGCATGCTTTCCAGGGACTGGCGCAGCGACTGGTTGGCACTGACTCCGCCGGCGATCACCAGGCTGTTCAGCCCCGTCTGCTTGAGCGCGCGCTTGCACTTGATGGTCAGGGTCTCGACCACCGCCTGCTGGAAAGCCAGGGCGATATCGCAGCGGGTCTGCTCGCTGTCATCGCCCGCCTCACGGCACTGCTGCCAGGTGTTCAGGGTAAAGGTCTTGAGGCCGCTGAAGCTGAATTCCAGACCCGGCCGGTCGGTCATCGGCCGCGGAAACTTGAAGCGCCCCGGCGTGCCTAAATGCGCCAGACGGGCGATTTCCGGCCCGCCGGGGTAAGGCAGGCCCATCAACTTGGCGGTCTTGTCGAAGGCCTCGCCGGCGGCGTCGTCCAGGGACTCGCCAAGCAACTGGTACTGGCCGATGCCATCGACACGCACCAGCTGGGTATGGCCGCCGGACACCAGCAAGGCGACGAACGGAAAGGCCGGCGGCTGTTCTTCCAGCATGGGCGCCAGCAGATGGCCCTCCATATGGTGCACACCGAGGGCCGGAATGCCCCAGGCGAAGGCCAGGGCCTGGGCGCAGGAAGCCCCCACCAGCAGCGCCCCCACCAGACCAGGGCCGGCGGTATAGGCGATGGCGTCGATATCTGTCGGCGCACAGCCGGCCTCGGCCAGCACCTGGCGGATCAACGGCAGCATGCGCTTGACGTGATCGCGCGAAGCCAGCTCCGGCACCACCCCGCCATAGACCCGGTGCAGGTCGATCTGGCTGAACAGGGCATCGGCCAGCAGGCCGCGCTCGCTGTCATAAAGGGCGACACCGGTCTCGTCGCAGGAGGTTTCCAATCCCAGAACCAGCATGGGGAGAGCCTTTTAATAAGGAAGGTGCATGGAAAAGGCGCGCATGATAATGGGCCGTGACGCCTACCGGCCAGCGCTTTTCGATCAGAGGCTTTGCATTCCGCGCGATGAGGCGGTAACATCCGCAACCCTTAAAAACCTACGTTCTCCAGCGCCTTTTTGCCAGGAGTACGTGACCCCCGGTAAAAAAGAAGGTACGCCCTGGATGCCAGCCGTCAAAGTTAAAGAGAACGAACCCTTCGACGTAGCTCTGCGTCGTTTCAAGCGCTCCTGCGAAAAAGCCGGTGTACTGGCTGAAGTCCGTAGCCGCGAATTCTACGAAAAGCCGACCGCCGAGCGTAAGCGCAAAGCCGCTGCCGCTGTTAAGCGTCACGCCAAGAAAGTGCAGCGCGAGCAGCGCCGCAGCGTTCGCCTGTACTAATTCAGTACACGCAGCGCTCGAATGCCCGGCTTCGGCCGGGCATTGCATTTCAAGAACTCCGCCCCGCCGCCCGGCGACTGGGCGGAGTTTTTTATGGCCTGCCAAGCATGGCGGCCACCTGCCAGGCAGCGCAGAAAACGCCACGGCATCTTTTGCCTGCCCAGCCGCTGTCCAGCGCCCGCATCGGGCAGTATCCTGAGCGCCTATGGCCGGCCTGATCCCGCAATCCTTTATCGATGACCTGCTCAACCGCACCGACATCGTCGACGTGGTCAGTTCGCGCATCCAGCTGAAAAAGGCCGGCAAGAACTACACCGCCTGCTGTCCCTTCCATAAAGAGAAAACCCCCTCGTTCAGCGTCAGCCCGGACAAGCAGTTCTACTACTGCTTCGGCTGCGGCGCCGGCGGCAACGCCCTGGGTTTTGTCATGGACCACGACCAGCTGGACTTCCCCCAGGCGGTCGAGGATCTGGCCAAGCGTGCCGGCATGGAGGTGCCACGGGAGGAAGGCGGGCGCCACAGCAAGCCGCGCCAGCCCAGCGACTCACCGCTCTACCCGCTGCTGGAGGCCGCCGCCGACTACTACAAGCAGGCCCTGAAGAACCACCCGGCGCGCAAGGCCGCGGTGAACTACCTCAAGGGCCGCGGCCTGTCCGGCGAGATCGCCCGCGACTTCGCCATGGGTTTTGCCCCGCCCGGCTGGGACAACCTGCTCAAGCAACTGGGCGGTGACGCCCTGCAACAGAAGGCCATGATCGATGCCGGCCTGCTGATCGAGAACGCCGAAAACGGCCGGCGCTACGACCGCTTCCGCGACCGCATCATGTTCCCCATCCGCGACAGCCGCGGCCGGGTGATCGCCTTCGGCGGCCGAGTGCTGGGCGACGAAAAGCCCAAGTACCTCAACTCCCCGGAAACCCCGGTGTTCCATAAAGGCCAGGAACTCTACGGCCTGTTTGAGGCACGCAAACACAACCGCAACCTCGACGAAATCATGGTGGTCGAGGGCTATATGGACGTGATTGCCCTGGCCCAGCAGGGCCTGCGCAACGCCGTGGCCACCCTGGGCACCGCCACCAGCGAGGAACACCTCAAGCGCCTGTTCCGCATCGTACCCAGCGTATTGTTCTGCTTCGACGGCGACGCCGCCGGACGCAACGCCGCCTGGCGCGCCCTGGAAGCCACCCTGCCGAACCTGCAGGACGGCCGCCGCGCGCGCTTTCTGTTCCTGCCCGACGGCGAAGACCCGGACACCCTGGTACGCAGCGAGGGCACCGACGCCTTCCGCGCCCGCATCAACCAGCACGCCCAGCCCCTGGCCGACTATTTCTTCCAGCAACTGTCAGAAGAAGCCGACCCGCGCTCCCTGGAAGGCAAGGCGCACCTGGTGACCCTGGCTGCACCACTGATCGACAAGATACCCGGCAACAACCTGCGCACCCTGATGCGTCAGCGCCTGAGCGAGATCACCGGCCTGTCCGGCGAAGCCCTCGGCCAGCTGCAGGGCGCCCCGCGCAGCACCCCGAGCGCGCCCCCCAGCCCAGCCGCGAACAGCGCACCGCCGACCGATTACCCGGATTATTCGGACATCCCCGACAGCGCCTACCACGAGGCCGTCGCGGATTTCACCAGCTACGAGCCCACCGCCCCCCAACCGGGTTTTGAGCGCGCACCGGGCAAGAGCAAAGGCAACTGGAAGAAAGACGGCGGCAAGTGGAGCAGGAAAGGCCAGGGCGACTACGCCCCGCCACGCACTGCGGTCAGCGTCGAATCGCCACACCTGAGCGCCCTGCGCACCCTGCTGCACCACCCGCAGCTGGCGCAGAAGGTCGAGGATGTCAGCCACTTCGCCGGCGAAGACGACACCTACGCCCAGCTGCTGGTGGCCCTGCTTGGCGCCCTGCAGAAAAACCCCAAACTGCGCTCCCTGCAGCTGATCGCACGCTGGCACGGCACCGAACAGGGCCGTCTACTGCGGGCCCTGGCCGAGAAGGAATGGCTGATTTCGGCCGATAACCTTGAACAACAGTTTTTCGACACTATAACTACCTTAGTAGCCCGCCAACGTGAGCGCAGTCTGGAACATTTGCTGCGCAAAGCCCGTCAAAGCGAGTTGAGTGCAGAAGAGAAAGATCAGCTGCGCCTCTTGCTGAGCCGCAACCCGTAACTGCTGACTCCCAGCCTCAACTGGCGTTCAGGGGCGTGACTCAGGTATAATCCGCGGCTTGTTTTTAGCCCGCCAAGACCTTCAGTGGATAGGGTGTTATGTCCGGAAAAGCGCAACAGCAATCTCGTTTGAAAGAATTGATCAGCCGTGGTCGTGAGCAGGGTTACCTGACTTACGCGGAGGTCAATGACCACCTGCCGGAGGATATTTCCGATCCGGAACAGGTGGAAGACATCATCCGCATGATCAATGACATGGGCATCAACGTATTCGAGACAGCCCCGGATGCGGATGCCCTGCTGTTGGCCGAAGCCGACACCGATGAAGCCGCCGCTGAAGAAGCCGCCGCTGCGTTGGCCGCTGTGGAAACCGATATCGGTCGCACCACCGACCCGGTGCGCATGTATATGCGCGAAATGGGTACCGTGGAGCTGCTGACCCGCGAAGGCGAGATCGAAATCGCCAAGCGCATCGAAGAAGGCATCCGCGAAGTCATGGGCGCCATCGCCCACTTCCCCGGTACTGTCGACAGCATTCTCGCCGAGTACAACCGTGTCACCACCGAAGGTGGTCGCCTGGTTGAAGTGCTCAGCGGCTATATCGACCCGGACGACGATGTCGTGCCGGCCGAAGCCGCCGCGCCCATCCCGGCCAAAGACGGCGCCGCCAGCGACGACGACAGCGACGACGAGGACGAAGAGTCCAGCGACGACGAGGAAGAAGAAGGCGACGGCGGCCCGGACCCGGAAGAGGCGGCACGCCGCTTTACCGCCGTGGCCGAGCAGCTGGAAAAAGCCCAGAAGGCCCTGAAGAAGCATGGCCGCGACAGCAAGCAAGGCCTCAGCGAACTGGGTGCCCTGGCCGAGCTGTTTATGCCGATCAAGCTGGTGCCCAAGCAGTACGACGCCCTGGTTACTCATGTACGCAGCGCCCTGGAGCGCCTGCGCGCCCAGGAACGCGCCATCATGCAGCTGTGCGTGCGTGATGCCCGCATGCCCCGCGCCGACTTCCTGCGCCTGTTCCCGGGCAACGAAGTGGACGCCGACTGGGCCGCTGGCCTGGCCAAGGGCAAGGCCAAGTACGCCGAGGCCATTGGCGCCCTGCAGGCCGATATCCAGCGCTGCCAGCAGAAGCTCGCCGACCTGGAAGCCGAGTGCAGCCTGACCCTGGCCGAGATCAAGGACATCAACCGGCGCATGTCCATCGGTGAGGCCAAGGCCCGCCGCGCCAAGAAGGAAATGGTCGAGGCCAACCTGCGCCTGGTCATCTCCATCGCCAAGAAGTACACCAACCGTGGCCTGCAGTTCCTCGACCTGATCCAGGAAGGCAACATCGGCCTGATGAAGGCGGTGGACAAGTTCGAATACCGTCGCGGTTACAAGTTCTCGACCTACGCCACCTGGTGGATTCGCCAGGCGATCACCCGCTCGATCGCCGACCAGGCGCGCACCATCCGTATCCCGGTGCACATGATCGAGACGATCAACAAGCTCAACCGTATCTCCCGCCAGATGCTGCAGGAGATGGGTCGCGAACCGACCCCGGAAGAGCTGGGCGAGCGCATGGAAATGCCCGAGGACAAGATCCGCAAGGTGCTGAAGATCGCCAAAGAGCCGATCTCCATGGAAACCCCGATCGGTGACGACGAAGATTCGCACCTGGGCGACTTTATCGAGGACAGCACCATGCAGTCCCCGATCGATGTCGCCACTGTCGAAAGCCTCAAGGAAGCCACCCGCGAAGTGCTGTCCGGCCTTACCGCCCGGGAAGCCAAGGTGCTGCGCATGCGTTTCGGCATCGACATGAACACCGACCACACCCTTGAGGAAGTCGGCAAGCAGTTCGATGTGACCCGCGAGCGTATCCGCCAGATCGAGGCCAAGGCGCTGCGCAAGCTGCGCCACCCGACGCGCAGCGAGCATCTGCGCTCCTTCCTCGACGAGTAAAACAGAACCCCCGGCCAAAACCGGGGGTTTTGCTTTTCACCCGCGGCCAACGTCGGTCTACACTGCAGGGTATCTCCGCAAGACGAGCCGCTCCCATGTCGCGTGTTTCGGCCACTCTCCTGTTGTGTCTGGCCATCTGGGCCTTGCCGGCTACCGCCCTGCAACTGACCCCGGACGAGCAGCAATGGCTGCGCGACAACCCCGAACTGCGCCTGGGCATCGACAACGCCTGGCCGCCCTTCGAATTCCGCGACGAGCAGGGCACCTACAGCGGCCTGGCCGCCGACTATGTGCAGCTGATCGAACAGCGCCTGAATATCCGCCTGAACCCCGCCCCGCTGGATGACTGGAGCGAGGTGATGAAGCAGGCCCGGGCCGGCCAGCTGCACCTGCTGCCCGCGGTCATGGCCACCCCGGAGCGCCAGCAGTACCTGAACTTTACCCGCCCCTACCTGGATTTCCCCATTGTCATCCTCACCCATGCCAAGGGCCCCCAGCCACGCAACCTGCGCGAGCTGAACGAGCTGCGCATCGCGGTAGTGGCCGACTACGCCCCCCACGAGCTGCTACGCAGCCTGCACCCGCACCTGCAACTGCTGCCACGGCCCACGGTATCCGCGGCGCTGTTTGCCCTGTCCACCGGCGAGGCCGACGCCATGGTCGGCGACCTCGCCTCCAGCGTCTGGCACCTGCGCCAGCTGAAACTCGACGGCATCCTGGTCAATGGCGAGACCCCCTATCGTTACCAGCTAACCATGGCCGCGCCCAAGGATCAGGCCATACTGATCGGCATTCTCGACAAGGTCTTCGCCGACCTCGGCCCGGCGCAGATGCAGGCCATCCAGGAGCGCTGGGTGCAGGGCCTGATCGACCGCCGCCCGTTCTGGCGCAGCCTGATCCTGTTCGGCCTGCCGGGGCTACTGGTGGCCCTGCTGATCATCGCCAGCATCCTGCGCATCAATCGGCGCCTGCGCCAGGAAATGGCCAATCGCAGCCGCCTGGAGGAACAGCTGCGCAGCAGCGAAGCGCACTACCGCGGCCTGGTGGAGAACTTCAACGCCATCACCTGGCAGATGCGCGCCAGCGACTACTGCTTTACCTACGTCGCCCCCCAGGCGGAAAAATGGCTGGGCTATCCCCTGCACGAATGGCTGCAGCCGGACTTCCTCGGCCGCGTCATGCACCCCGACGACATCCAGCGCACCCTGGACTACTGTCGCAGCGAAACCCTGGCCGGCCGCGATCACCGCATGGACTACCGCATGCTCGCCGCCGACGGCCGGGTGATCTGGGTGCGCGATATCGTCACCCTCAGCGCCCAGGGTGCCAACGACGACCTGCGCGGCCTGATGATCGACATCACCGCCGAAAAGCAGACCGAGCAGGCCTTGGCCCTGTCCGAGCAGAAGTTCGCCTCGGTGTTCCACAACTGCCCCGACATCATCGCCCTGATCGACATGGACAGCGGACGCCTGCAGGAGGTCAACCAGACCTTCGAGCAACAGTTCGGCATCCGCGCCGCCGAAGCCATCGGCCATACCAGCACCGAACTGGATCTGTGGATCGAGGCAGGCATCGGCCCGCGCATCCTGCAGATGCTGCGCGAAAACAACCTGTACAACATCGAGGGCGCCTTCCGCCGCCGCGATGGCCGCCAATTCACCGGACTGATCTCGGCGCAGAAGATCACCCTCGGCGAACGCCCCTCCCTGGTGGTGGTGGTCCGCGATATCAGCGAACTCAAGGACACCCAGCAGCGCCTGCAGCTGTCCGAAACCAAATTCGCCAAGGCCTTCCACGCCTCCCCCGACGGCCTGCTGATCACCCGCCTGAGCGACGGCCAGCTGATCGACGTCAACCAGGGCTTCTGCCAGATCACCGGCTACAGCTGCGCAGAAGCCACCGACAGCTCCACCGTGCAACTGGGCATCTGGCACGACCCGGAAGATCGCCAGCGGATGATCGCCATCCTGCGGGAAAAGGGCTCGGTGGCCAGCTTCTGCGCCCAGATCCAGCGCAAGGACGGCAGCCTGCGCTACTGCGAGATGTCGGTGCAGCCCATGCAGATCGGCGGTGATGCCTGCATGCTCACCATCGCCCGCGACATCACCGAACGCTCGCAGATGCAGGAGCGCCTGCAACAGGCCGCCACCGTATTCGAAAGCACCGCCGAAGGGGTGATGATCACCGATATCGAACAGCGCATCACCGCGGTCAACCGCGCCTTCACCAGCATCACCGGCTACAGCGAAAGCGAAGCCCTGGGCCAGTCACCGCGCCTGCTGGCCTCCGGCAACCACGACAGCGCCTTCTTCGTGCGTCTGTGGCACAGCCTGGCCGCCTCCGGCCACTGGCAAGGCGAGATCTGGAACAAGCGCAAGAACGGCGAACTCTTCCCTAGCTGGCTGACCATTAGCACCGTGCATGACGACAGTGGGCGCATCACCCACTTCGTCGGCGTGTTTGCCGATATCAGCTCGCTCAAGCACGCCCAGGCCCGCCTCGACCACCAGGCCCACCACGACTCCCTCACCGGCCTGCCTAACCGCATGCTGTTCGAAGCCCGCCTGCGCCACGCCCTGGAAGAAGCCCGCCAGGAAAACCTGCAAGGCGCCGTGCTGTTTATCGACCTGGATCGCTTCAAGCACATCAACGACAGCCTCGGCCACCCGGTCGGCGACCTGCTGCTGAAAAGCATCGCCCTGCGCCTGAAAAACCAGCTGCGCGATATCGACACCGTGGCCCGCCTGGGTGGCGACGAATTCATCATCCTGCTGCCCGGCCTGCACGCCTTCAGGGACGCCGAACAGGTGGCGCAGAAACTGCTCGGTTGCTTCAACCAGCCGTTCAAGGTCGACACCCAGGAACTCTTTATCAGCGCCAGCATCGGCATCAGCCTCTACCCGGAAGACGGCAACGACGTGGCCAGCCTGATCAAGCACGCCGACGCCGCCATGTATCGCTCCAAGGCCCGCGGGCGCAACCGTATCGAACGCTACACCCGCGACCTGACCTTCCAGGCCAGCGAACGCATGACCATGGAGCGCGAACTGCGCCGCGCCATCGAGCAGAACCAGCTGCAACTCCACTACCAGCCCAAACGCAGCCTGCGCGACCAGCGCCTGGTCGGCGCCGAAGCCCTGCTGCGCTGGCAGCACCCGGAATACGGCGCCATCTCCCCGGAGCGCTTTATCCCCCTGGCCGAAGAAACCGGGCTGATCATCCCCCTGGGCGACTGGGTACTGGAGCAGGCCTGCCGGCAGATGCACCAATGGCACAGCCAGCACGCCCCCTTCGGCCCACTGTCGGTCAACCTCACCGGCATCCAGCTGCGCCAGCCACAGCTGCTGCAACGTATTGCCAACCTGCTGGAAGAGAACCAGCTGCCGGCCAGCCTGCTGCAACTGGAAATCACCGAAAGCTTTATCATGAATCAGGCCGAAGAGGCCCTGGTGCTACTGCACCAGCTCAAGGCCCTGGGTGTGCAACTGGCCATCGACGACTTCGGCACCGGCTATTCCTCGCTCAGCTACCTCAAGCGCCTGCCGGTGGACACCCTGAAAATCGACCGCTCCTTTGTCAGCGACCTGCCCGACGACGCCAACGACGCCGCCATCACCCGCGCCATCATCGCCCTGGGCCGCAGCATGCAGCTCACCGTGATCGCCGAAGGGGTGGAAACCAAAGCCCAGGAACTCTTCCTCGCCGCCGAAGGCTGCGAACAGATCCAGGGTTTTGTCATCAGCCGCCCCATCCCCGCCGACGCCTTCGCCCAAAACTTCCTCGAACCCCGCCACACGGTTGGCGCTGGCCAGACCGCATCGGTATAATCCGCCGGCCTTCTGGGGGCCTATAGCTCAGTTGGTTAGAGCAGAGGACTCATAATCCTTTGGTCCACGGTTCGAGTCCGTGTGGGCCCACCATATAAAGCAACGACTGAGGTCAGCCATCGCGCTGGCCTTTTGTCGTTTATGGGCTCGATAAAAAATTTGCGTACCGTTTGCTTTTGCTACTACGCAACGGGCACTGCGGTTTATTGGGGCATGGCCCTTGCTTTGTGGCCATTAGAAACGCCAGCGCAAGCTGGCCGCCAGGGCATTGCCCTCGCTGCCCGAACCGCTCATGCCCTTGTAGCGGATATCCAGGCCGATACCCGGAGCAATGGCGTAGTCGGCATGCAGATCAAGCAATACGGCGCTTTTCGGCAGGCGCGTGCCCTGCACGGTGAAAGGCTCGCCCTCATCCAGGCGCAGCTCCAGCTCGGGGCGCAGATCGCCCTGCAGCTGACGCACAGCCAGGCTGCCCTTGAGCACCAGTTCGCGTCCCAGCAGTTGGGTCTTGTACTGGCTTCGGCTGCCCAGGGTCGAGCTAAGCACCTGGGTGGACTGGCTGGCGGCGCGCAGGGCCGCACTGCCGCCACGTTCGGCAAAGCCCTCGACGCGCTGATCCAGACTGACCAGGCGGGCGAAGGGCTCCACATAGTGCTGCTGCTCATTGCCCATGCGCAGGGACAGCTCGCTAAAGCCCTGGAGGATATCCATGGCATAGCTGCTGGTCAGGCTCTGCGGGCCGTCCACCAGGCGCAGGTTGCGCTGCCCATCGAGCTGGTGACGGCTGTAGCTGGTGCCGGCGGAAAACTTCAGCACACCCGGCGCCAGGGGCAACTGGTTGCCCAGATAGGCCGCCGAACGGTAGCTGCCGGCGTCGGCCTTGGCACTGCGGGAGCTGACACCCAGTTGCTGGTCGCCATACCCCAGGGCCACGCCCATGCGCCAGCCGCCCCAGATGGGCCAGTCGCTGCCCATCAGCAGGCCGTCATGGTCCAGCACCACCAGTCCGCCATTACCATCGTCACGGGTACGCTGGTGGCCGCGCTGCAGCTGCACCCAGAACGGCAGGGCGCGCTCGGGGTTGGCCAGATTGGCGTTCAGGTTATCCAGCGGCATCCAGGGCAGCCCCAACTCATCCAGCAGCAACGCCGTGGACAAACTGGCATGGGCATCACCGGAGAGACGGTTATAGGCATCCGGCACCTCGCTGCTGCTCAGGTTGATCAGTGTACGGAACACCTCGTTATCCAGCGGCAGGCTGCTGGCCCCGCTGGCGAAGGCGCGCTGATTGGGGGTCTGCGCCAGGGTCTCGAAGGTGATGTCGTTACGCAGCAGGGTCAGCAGCACATCGTTGCTGGTATAGCTAAGGCTGGGGTCGAGAAAGGCCAGGTTGCTGGTGACCGCATCGAACTGACCCAGCAGCGGACTGCCACTGCTGAGGATGTTGTAGGTGGTGCCCAGGCTGTATTCCCCCGCCCCCGCCAACACCTGCACTGTGCCGGCCAGGCTGGCCTGGCCGGTGACGATGATACGGTCGGTATTGCCGGCGGCATCCACCTCCACCTGATAGAGGGAACCGCTGTCAAAGGTCAGATCCCCGTCGATGGTCAGGGTACCGATGGAATTGCCCGGGGCCAGGATACCGCCGGCATCCACAGTGACATCGCCGACACTGCCCGTGCCACCGAGCAAGGCGCCACTGGCCACCTGCACGCTGGACAACAGCGAGCCATTGACCAGCAGGCTACCGGCACTGACCAGGGTGGCACCGGCATAGGTGCTATTGCCCGTCAGATCAAGCGTGCCCGCTCCGCTCTTGGTCAGCCCCCCGCTGCCTGTGATGCTGCCGGCATAGCTGCTGTCGCTGGCCTGATCGACGGTCAGCAGGGCGCTGCCCAGGGCCAGGGTGCCGCCTGTGCCGGACAGAGCACTCATGCTGAGATCGAAACCATTCAGATCCAGGGTGCCGCCATTGAGCGTATAGGCCGTATTGCCGACAAAGGCGCCGCTAACGCCCTGGCGCAGGGTGCCGGCCTCGACGCGGGTACCGCCGCTGTAGCTATTGGTCGCGTTCAGCAGCAACAGACCGGCTCCCAGTTTACTGAAGCCCCCTGTCCCACTAATGGTCGAGGCCAGGGTCACATTGTTGCCATTGGTGTCGAACAGACCGCCGCCGGCCTCCAGAGGGTCGAGCCGATCAGAGATATCGTCGGTATTGCCGACGGCCCACTGCAGGCCGCCGCCATCGAGAATAACGGCTCCGCCACTCAAGCTCGTGGCCGCCGCAAAGTTGACCAGCCCACCCTCGATACGCAGGGTGCCGTTAAAAACATCATCGTTATCGCCACTCAGGCTTAAGATGCCCGTGCCGACCTTGATCAGACCCCCGGTGTAATCACCGAACAGCGTCCCCTCAAACAGGGTCGACAAATTGTTACTGCCCACCGTAAGAAACACCGAGCCCAGAAAGAAATCCCCCGCACCCTCGATGGAGCCGGCGCTAACGTCGCCCGTACCGAAAAACTCCACATAGCCGCCGGCCTCGGTAATCAGCCGGGCATTGCCTGCCGTACTGTTGTCATAGAACTCGGTGTAACCACCATTCTTGTTGATAAGGGTCGCATCGCCGGCCGTGCTGTCACCACGGAACTCGACACTGCCATCCTGCTCATTGATCAGGGTGGCCGTGCCGGCGGAACTCTGGTCGTTGAACTCGGTGACCGAGTCATCGCTATTGGTGATGGTGGCGCTGCCCGCCGTGCTCTGATCGTTGAACTGGATAAAACCGTCCACATCGTTGGTGATGGTGCTACCACCCGCCGTACTCTGATCATTGAAGGTCAGGGTGTCACCGGTATTGTCGATAAAACCGTCACCCGCCGAGTCGGTGCCGGAATACACCGTGGCCGCCTGACTGCCGGTTGCCAACGGCACTAGCAGGGCGGCCAGCGCCAGTCGCCCCAGTTCTACCCCCAGACCTTGCTTCCTCTGCATGCCAGCGCCCTCTTTGCCCTTGATTTAAGCCTTCAATAACAGGGCCGTACCCGCGCTCCCGACGCCGATCAGCACAAGCCCTCCGCCACCTGAAGACTAGCCGCTTGATAGCGAGGTGCCATAAACGCGCGCCGCATGCGAACAAGCGCCACATAGCCAGGGCAATCGGCACCTGCTTTACTGTCGGCTGAGCCCGGTCGCTGTGCCTGTTTTCGCGGGCCGCCAGGACTGCTGCACATGACACCACGCCCCCTCCCACTGTTTCTGCAATGCCTGCTGCTGGCCGCGGTCTATGCCCTGAGCGGTCGCCTGGCGTTGCTGCTGGCCATTCCGCCCGGCTTTGCCAGCGCCATCTTTCCGCCCATCGGCATTGCCCTGGCCGCCACCCTGCTGTGGGGTTACCGCCTGCTGCCGGGGGTGCTGCTCGGCTCGACCCTGCTTAACCTCAGCATCGCCCCGGGCCTCGATGCCGCCGCCCTGCAGCTGGCCCTGACCATCGCCAGCGGCAGCACCCTGGCCTGCGCCCTGGGGGCCTGGCTGATCCACCGGGTGGTTGGCTACCCCGACCCGCTGACCGAGGAGCGCAGCATCTTTCTCTGTCTGTTGCTGGGCGGCCCGCTGGCCTGCCTGCTCAGCGCGGGCCTGGGCAGCGGCAGCCTGGTGCTGTTCGGGGTGATCCCCGCCAGCCACTGGCCGATCAGTGCCTGGACCTGGTGGGTGGGCGACAGCATCGGCGTGCTGATCGCCCTGCCGCTGACCCTGATCCTGTTCGCCGAACCGCGAGCCCTGTGGCGCGGCCGGGCCGGCACGGTCGGCCTGCCGCTGCTGGCCGGCTGCGCCCTGGTGGTGGCGATCTTTCTGCGCGCCAGCCAGGTGGAGCAGAACGAGCTGCGCTACCGCGTGCACGAGCAGGCCAAGCTGATGCTGGCCAGCCTGCAGCTGAGCATGCGCCAGCAGGCCCTGGCCCTGCATTCGATCGAGCGCCTGTTCGCTGCCTCTGAGCGGGTCGAGCGCGAAGACTTCCGGCGCTTCGTGACGCCCCTGCGCGAACACCTGCCGGGCCTGCACGCCCTGAGCTGGAACCCCTGGATCAGCGCCGCCGAGCGCGACGCCTTCGAGCGGCAGCAGCGCCAGCTCGGGCTGAGCAACTTCAGCATCCGCGAACGTGACGGTGAGGGTCGCCTGCAGCTGGCAGGCCGCCGAGAGGCCTATGTTCCGATTCTCTATATCGAACCGGCGAGCGACGTGGCGCGCACCCTGGGTGTCGACGTGTATGGCGACCCCTTGCGCCAGGCCGGGCTGGACCAGGCCCGCGACAGCGGCGAGCAGCGCCTGACCGCGCCCATCCGCCTGATCCAGGATGACCAGCCGCGCCCCGGCATGCTGCTCTTTCAGCCGGTCTACCATGGCCAGCCGCCCACCACCGCGGCGCAGCGCCGCCAGCAGTTGAGCGGCTTCGTGGTCGCCGTGCTGCGCGCCGAGGAGCTGATCGAGCACGCCCTGGCCGCCTACCCAAGGGCGGACTACCAGGTACAGGTGCTGGATATCCAGGAACAGCCGCAGCTGCTGTTCGGCCCGGCCAGCCTGGAATTGCCCGGCTATGCCGAGCCCTTGCTCTGGCAGGAACAATTGCAGGTCGCCGGGCGCCTGCTGCAGGTCAGCATTGCCCCCAGCGCAGCCCTGCTCAATCGCCAGCGCAGCCTGCAATCCTGGGCCGTACTGGCCGGCGGCCTGCTGCTGTGCAGCCTGTTGGGCGGCTTTCTGCTGTCGGTCAGCGGTCGTGCCGAGCAAATCCGCCAGCAGGTACGCCAGCGCACCCTGGAGCTGAGCGCGATTCTCGACCATGCCGCCGAATCCATCCTGATCTTCGATGACCAGGCCCGCGTCGAGCAGGCCAACCCCGCCACCGCAACGCTGTTCGGCCTGCGGCCCGAGCAGCTGCCCGGCCTGCGCCTCGGCGAACGGCTACCCAACCTGCTGGACCCGGCCTGGGCGCCCCAGGCCGCCGAACGGGGGCGGCCTCTGGAGCTGCTCGGCCGGCATGCCGATGGCCGCCAGCTGGAACTGGAGATCAGCCTGAGTCGCTATCAGCTGGGCGAACAGCTGCACTATGTCGGCGTGCTGCGCGATATCAGCCCGCGCAAGCAGATCGAACGCCTGAAAAGCGAGTTCGTCTCCACCGTCAGCCATGAACTGCGCACGCCTCTGACCTCTATCAAGGGCTCCCTCGGCCTGCTCCTCGGTGGCGTGGCCGGCCCTCTGCCGGAGCAGGCCAGCCAGCTGGTGCAGATCGCCCAGAGCAACAGCGAGCGGCTGATCAGCCTGGTCAACGATATCCTCGATATCGAGAAGCTCGAATCCGGCCGCGCCGGCCTGCACCTGGAGCCCCTCGACCTGCGCCAGCAGCTGCAGCAGGCACTGGCGCACAACCAGGGCTATGCCGACAGCTTCGCCATCCGCCTGGAGCTGGACGTGCAGGGCCTGCCCGCGCACTGCCGGGTGCAGGCCGACGCCCTGCGCCTGCAGCAGGTGCTGAGCAACCTGATCAGCAACGCAGTGAAGTTTTCCCCAGCCAGCCAGACGGTGCGCCTGAGTGCCAGCCTTGACCAGCAGCAGGCGCTGATCAGCGTCAGCGACCAGGGCGCCGGCATCGACCCGGCCTTCCACCCGCGCATTTTCCAGCGCTTCGCCCAGGCCGACGGCTCCGACAGCCGGCGACAAAGCGGCACCGGCCTGGGCCTGAGCATTTGCAAGGCGCTGGTGGAGCGGATGCACGGCCATATCGGCTTCAACAGCTCAGGCAGCGGCACGCGTTTCTATTTCAGCCTGCCGCTGGCCTGAAAGCCGCCACACAAATGCCTCAGCGCCCTGCTATGGCGGTTTTGTAGGAGCGCCCCTGGCCGCGAACGTGTCCGCGTGCAGGCGCAAGGTTCCCGGACATGGCCCGCGCCTACAGGGAATGGCTGCACCTGCGAAAAGCCAAGAAAAAGGCTCTGTAGCAATCATGTGCTGCATAAAAGTCAGGCTCAGAGGCCTGCATTGCAGGCCCGCAATCTGTAGGGTGCGCCGTGCACACCAAGCCAGGCGGCAAATTGCTGGTGCGCACGGCGCACCCTACGGATCCAATCCATCCCAGGAGCCGCCCGAACGCAACAGGCTATTGGAACAGATCCATAAAAAAGCCCCCGCAGGCTTGCACCTGCGGGGGCTTCTGGTCAGCCAGACCTAGGGTTAGGCCTTGGCTTTCTTCGCGGCGCGGGTGCGCTCGCCTTCGTCGAGGATCTTCTTGCGCAGACGGATCGACTTGGGCGTGACTTCGCACAGTTCGTCGTCCTGGATAAATTCCAGGGCCTGCTCCAGGGTGAACTTCACCGGCGGCACCAGAGCGATGGTTTCGTCTTTACCCGACGCACGCATGTTGTCGAGCTTCTTGCCCTTGGTGGGGTTGACGCCCAGGTCGTTGTCGCGGCTGTTGAGGCCGACGATCTGACCGTTGTAGATGTCCTGGCCGTGCTCGATAAACAGCTTGCCGCGAGCCTGCAGGGTTTCCAGGGAGTAGGTCAGGGCCTTGCCGGTTTCGATCGACACCAGTACGCCGTTCTGACGACCGGACATGGTGCCGGACTTCATGGTGTCGTAACGGTCGAAGATCGAGGTGAGGATGCCCGCACCGTTGGTCAGGGTCAGGAACTGGTTGCGGAAGCCGATCAGGCCGCGTGCCGGGATGTTGTATTCCAGGCGTACGCGACCCTTGCCATCCGGGGACATGTTGGTCAGGTCGCCCTTGCGCAGGCCCATTTCTTCCATGACCTTGCCCTGAGCTTCCTCGGGGATGTCGATGGTGACGTTCTCATAGGGCTCGTGCTTGACGCCGTTCACTTCGCGGATGATCACTTCCGGACGGCCAACGCCCATTTCGAAGCCTTCACGGCGCATGGTTTCGATCAGTACCGAGAGGTGCAGTTCGCCACGGCCGGAAACCTTGAACTTGTCGGCGCTGTCGCCTTCTTCCACGCGCAGGGCCACGTTGTACAGCAGTTCCTTGTCCAGACGCTCCTTGATGTTGCGGCTGGTGACGAACTTGCCTTCCTTGCCGCAGAACGGCGAGTCGTTGACCTGGAAGGTCATGGATACGGTCGGCTCGTCGACGGTCAGCGGGGTCATCGCCTCGACATTGTTGATGTCGCACAGGGTGTCGGAGATAAACAGCTGGTCCATACCGCTGATGCAGACGATGTCGCCGGCGGTGGCTTCTTCCACGTCCACGCGATGCAGGCCGTGGTGGCCCATCAGCTTGAGGATACGACCGTTGCGGCGCTTGCCTTCGGCGTCGATGGCGACCACCGGAGTGTTCGGCTTGACCCGGCCACGGGCGATGCGGCCGACACCGATAATGCCGAGGAAGCTGTTGTAGTCCAGGGCGGAGATCTGCATCTGGAACGGGCCGTCGACGTCAACCGAAGGGGCCGGCACGTGATCGACGATGGCCTGGTACAGCGGGGTCATGTCTTCGGCCATGGCGGTGTGATCCAGACCGGCGATGCCGTTCAGGGCCGAGGCGTAGACCACCTGGAAGTCCAGCTGCTCTTCGGTGGCACCGAGGTTGTCGAACAGGTCGAAGATCTGGTCCAGCACCCAGTCCGGACGCGCGCCCGGGCGGTCGACCTTGTTGATCACCACGATCGGACGCAGGCCGGCTTCGAAGGCCTTCTTGGTCACGAAGCGGGTTTGCGGCATGGGGCCGTCCTGGGCGTCGACCAGCAGCAGCACGGAGTCGACCATCGACATCACGCGCTCCACTTCACCGCCGAAGTCGGCGTGGCCGGGGGTGTCGACGATGTTGATGCGGTACTCGCCCCAGCGGATGGCGGTGTTCTTGGCCAGGATGGTGATGCCGCGCTCTTTTTCCTGGTCGTTGCTGTCCATCACGCGCTCGTCGTTGAGCTCGTTGCGCTCAAGGGTGCCGGACTGGCGCAGGAGTTTGTCTACCAGGGTGGTCTTACCATGGTCTACGTGGGCAATGATGGCGATGTTACGGAGATTTTCGATCACGTGTGTATCTCGATCAGAGGATTCGGTGTGCCGCTTAGTCTAGGCGGCCAGTGTTAATCAATTGCGATTTCTGCCAGGCGGCGTACGTGCGCCGCCTGCAGGTCGGGAGGGCGATGGCGAATACTGCCGCCATTGAGCCCCGGCGTTTTATGCCGGACGATAAACGCGCACATTGGCATGCCCCTCGCTCAGCAGGTGATGAGCATGCAGACGGCTCATGACGCCTTTGTCGCAATACAGCAGGTACTGGCGGTTCTCATCCAGTTCCTTGAATTTGTTGTTCAGGGCATAGAAGGGCAGCGTCTGCACCTCCACACCGGGCACCTCAAGCGGCTGGTCTTCGGCGGCATCGGGGTGGCGGATATCCAGCACTACCTGGCCGGCCAGGGCCTCGGCCACCTCTTCCACCTGCAGGTCCTTGCCCAGCTCGTCGATCACCCGGTCGATGGGTAGCAGGGTGGCACGCTCCAGGGCGCGCTCCAGCACGGCCATGTCGAACTGACGCTCTTCATGCTCGATACGCGCCGGCTTGGCCTTGGTGGTCGGGTTGACCGAAATCACCCCGCAGTACTCCGGCATGTTCTTGGCGAACTCGGCGGTGCCGATGCGCACGGCGGTGTCGATGATGTCCTGCTTGTGCGCGGCCACCAGGGGGCGCAGCACCAGCATCTCGGTGGCCGAGTCGATCACCGACAGATTGGTCAGGGTCTGGCTGGAGACCTGGCTGACCGCCTCGCCGGTGACCAGCGCCTCGATCTGCAGGCGCTCGGCCATCTGCGTGGCGGCGCGCAGCATCATGCGTTTGAGGATCACGCCCATCTGGCTGTTGTCGACCCGGGTGAGGATCTCGCCCACCACTTCTTCGAACGGCACGCTGATAAACAGCACGCGGTGCGAGCTGCCGAACTTCTGCCACAGATAGTGGGCCACTTCCATCACGCCCAGCTCGTGGGCACGGCCACCGAGGTTGAAGAAGCAGAAGTGGGTCATCAGGCCGCGACGCATCATTTGATAGGCCGCGACTGTGGAGTCGAAGCCGCCGCTCATCAGCACCAGGGTCTGCTCCACCGTACCCAGGGGGTAGCCCCCCAGGCCCTCGTGCTGGGCATGCACGATCAGCAGACGGTCGTAGCGCACCTCGAAGCGCACCTCCACCTCGGGGCGCTTGAGGTCGATGCCGGCCGCCCCACACTCCAGGCGCAGACGGCTGCCGATATAGGCCTCCATGTCCATCGAGGTGAAGTCATGCCCCTTGCCGGCACGCTTGCAGCGTACGGCGAAGATCTTGCCCGGCAGCTTTGCAGCAAAATGCTCGCGGCATTTCTCGAAGGTGTCGTCGAAATCCACATAGGGGTATTCATGCACTTCGAGAAAATGAGCAATGCCCGGGGTGCAGCGCAGGCGCTCGAACATCTCGGCCTGCACCTTCGGCTCGCTGACGGCACTGATCAGATCCAGATTGTCCCACTCGCCCTGCACCTGAAGCTCGGGGTCCAGATCACGCAGCACCGTACGGATGTTCTTGGCCAGCTGGCGGATAAACTGCTTGCGCACCGGCCGGCTTTTGATGGTGATTTCTGCGAAGGGCTTGACGATGAGTTTCATGGAAAAAGCGTGCGCCGCGGGCAGCCTGAAAAAGGGGGGCGCGGATTATAGCGGAAATTGTGCAAGCTTTGACCAAAAATCCTTAAGCCCTGCGCCAGTGCGCCATATTGGTGCCTTACTGAAATGCCAAGCCCCATAAAGGTGCAATTATTCTCACCGCACCGCCTTGGAGCCCCCGCCAGCCCTGAGTTTCAGGGCTCACTCCCATTTTCGTGCACTGGCATGCAATTTGCTCCCTTGTGAGGCAGGTTGCCCTGGCGGACTATCCCGCCGGGCTGCACCGTACTATCGAGGGCTCACGATTCGAGCCTTATCCACCTGGAGGACAACATGTCTAAGGCTGTTCAACTGATCAAAGAACACGACGTGAAGTGGGTTGACCTGCGCTTCACCGACACCAAGGGCAAGCAGCACCACGTGACCATGCCGGCCCGTGACGCGCTGGATGAAGACTTCTTCGAGCATGGCAAGATGTTCGACGGCTCCTCCATCCATGGCTGGAAAGGCATCGAAGCCTCCGACATGATCCTGATGCCGGTTGACGATACCGCCGTGCTGGATCCGTTCACCGAAGAGCCGACCCTGATCCTGGTCTGCGACATCATCGAGCCGAGCACCATGCAAGGCTACGACCGCGACCCGCGCTCCATCGCCAAGCGCGCCGAAGAGTTCCTGAAAACCACCGGCATCGGCGACACTGTGTTCGTCGGCCCGGAGCCGGAGTTCTTCATCTTCGACCAGGTCAAGTTCAAGTCGGATATCTCCGGCTCCATGTTCAAGATCTACTCCGAGCAAGGCTCCTGGATGACCGACCAGGACGTCGAAGGCGGCAACAAGGGCCATCGCCCGGCCGTCAAGGGCGGTTACTTCCCGGTTCCGCCGTGCGACCACGACCACGAAATCCGTACTGCCATGTGTAATGCCATGGAAGAAATGGGCCTGGTCGTCGAAGTGCACCACCACGAAGTGGCCACTGCCGGTCAGAACGAAATCGGCGTGAAGTTCAACACCCTGGTGGCCAAGGCTGACGAAGTTCAGACCCTGAAGTACTGCGTGCACAACGTCGCCGACGCCTATGGCAAGACCGCCACCTTCATGCCGAAGCCGCTGTACGGCGACAACGGTTCGGGCATGCACGTACACATGTCGATCTCCAAGGACGGCAAGAACACCTTCGCTGGCGAAGGCTATGCCGGCCTGTCCGAGACCGCTCTGTACTTTATCGGCGGCATCATCAAACACGGTAAGGCCCTGAACGGCTTCACCAACCCGTCGACCAACTCCTACAAGCGTCTGGTTCCGGGCTTCGAAGCACCGGTGATGCTGGCCTACTCGGCTCGCAACCGCTCCGCCTCGATCCGTATCCCCTACGTTGCCAGCCCGAAAGCCCGCCGTATCGAAGCGCGCTTCCCGGACCCGGCTGCCAACCCCTACCTGGCCTTCGCCGCGCTGCTGATGGCCGGTATCGACGGTATCCAGAACAAGATCCACCCCGGCGATGCCGCCGACAAGAACCTGTACGATCTGCCGCCGGAAGAAGGCAAGCTGATCCCGCAGGTGTGCGGCAGCCTCAAGGAAGCCCTGGAAGAGCTGGACAAGGGCCGCGCCTTCCTGACCAAGGGCGGCGTATTCTCCGACGACTTTATCGATGCCTACATCGAGCTGAAGTCCGAGGAAGAAATCAAGGTTCGCACCTTCGTGCACCCGCTGGAATACGACCTGTACTACAGCGTCTAAGCCGGCACGCAACACAAGAGGCCACCTTCGGGTGGCCTTTTTGCGTTGGGCGTTTAAATATTTTGCCGTCTGTAGGAACCGGCCATGCCCGCGATTCGAGGCCAGGGCCGTATACGGCTGTAGCCCGGATCAGCGCAGCGCAATCCGGGGCGCGCATTCCCGGATTACGCCAAGGCTTATCCGGGCTACTGGGCTGCGCGCAGCAATGCCGGCGGCGAACTGCCGGTGCACACAGCGCCCCCACAGCCTCAGCGCCAGCTGGCCTCAAGCGGCGCCAGCGGCGGCAGGCACTGGGTCTGACTGCCCGGCTGCAGGTAGGGCGCGAGAATCGGCGCCATACCCTTGAGCACCTGCACTGGCAGGGCCGAGGTAAAGCGGAAGTTCTCCGCTTCGCGCCCCGGCACAAAGGCGGTCAGGGTGCCGTAATGACGAGGCCCCAGGTAGAAGACGAAGGTGGCCGTACGGTTCATCGCCCGGGAACTGAGCACGCGCCCGCCGGGCCCCACGGTTTCGATGCGATTGTCGCCGGTACCGGTCTTGCCCCCCACCTGCAGCACCTGGCCGTCGGCCAGTTTGAAGCTGCCCTGCAGGCGCCGCGCGGTGCCGCGTTCCACCACATCGGCAAGGGCGCTACGCAGGGCCGCCGCCACTTCCGACTTCATCACCCGCTGACCGCGCAACTGGGCACGTCCCACCAGGGTCTCGTAGGGCGTATCGGCAGCAAAGTGCAGCCGATCAATCCGCACCGTGGGCTGGCGAATGCCATCGTTCTGGATAATCCCCATCAGCTCGGCCAGGGCTGCCGGGCGGTCCCCGGAGCTGCCGATGGCGGTGGCCAGGGACGGCACCAGATGGGCAAAGGGGTAGCCCAGGTTCTGCCAACGCCGATGGATATCGAGGAAGGCCTCGACCTCCAGCATGATGCGGATACGGCTGTCGCGGGCACTCTTGTGGCGACTGCGGAACAGCCAGCCATAGACCTCCTGGCGCTCCTTCTGGCTGGCCGCTACGGCATCGCTGAAGCTGGCCTGTGGCTGTTCGATCAGATAACCGAGCAACCATAACTCCAGGGGGTGCACCCGGGCGATATAGCCCTGGTCCGGCAGGCTGTAGGCGCCAGGGCCGTAGTTCTTGTACAGATCGGCCACGGCCTTGTCGCTCAGGTTGGCCTGGGGCAGGTGCTGGCGCAGGAAGGCGGCGAAGCTGTCCTGATCGGCATGGGGCAACAGGTAGCGGTGTACCGCCGCCAGGCGTACCGGGGTATGGCGCAGGCCATTGAGGAAGGTTTCCAGGCGCAGCTGCTCGGGCTGCCCCTGGTACTTGCGCCAGAAGCGCAGCAGAAAGGTGCGCCCCTCGCGGTCGGCGAAATCGCGCAGGTAGGCCTGGCGCCGCGGGTCGCGGTCGTCCTTGAGCAGCTCGGCACTGTTCTGATAGGTGCTGTAACGCACCAGATCGCGCATCAGGCGGATAAAGGGCAGGTTCAGTGACTCGCGCAGCGACTCGCGCAGGGTGGCGATGCGGCCGTTATCCTCGCGGCGGAAGTTGGAGAAGGTATGCATGCCGCCACCGGTAAAGAAGCGCTCGCCCGGGCTGGCGGAGTAGCGCCGCTCCAGGGCGGCGTCGAGCATATCGGCCAGGGCCGCGCCGGGGTTGGCCTGCAGGTAGTCCACGGCCCAGCGGCTGAGGTTGTCCTGCCCGGCCACTTCCAGCTGGCGCAGCTCGCTGGGGCTCAGCCCCGCCAGGCGCTCATGCAACTCGGCAATCACCTCCAGGTAGGTGGCCAGCACCCGCAGCTTGGCGGTGGAGCCCAGCTCCAGCTTGCTGCCCTCGTTGATGTCGAAGGGCTGGTCGGTGCTGTCGGTCTGCACCCGTACGCGGCTGCCGCTGGGGGTGCGCTCGAACAGGGTGAAACTGTAGCGCACATCCGCGGTCTTCTCCGGCGACAGCAGGCGCTCGCCATACAGGCCGATCTGCCCGGCGAACTCCGGGTCGGCCAGACGCTGCAGGTACTGGCTGGCCACCTGCTGCAGTTCGTCGTGCAGGGTGCTGCTGGCGCTGAGGTCGAGACGGTCCAGATCGTACAGCGGCATGTTCAGGGTGCTGGACAGCCGTGAGCGCGCCACGCTGATGCCTTTGTTGGCCTCCACCGGCTGCAGATTGGGTTCCAGCTGCCAGTCGCGGAACCTCAGGGTCTGGGCCAGGGCCGCATCGCGCAGGGGCCTGTCGATCAGGCCACCGCCGGCCAGCAGGCGGATATGGCTGTCGGTCAGCTCGGCCAGATCCTGCCGGCCCTGGGCCAGGTAATAGGAGGGGCGGCGCTGGGCGATCATCAGCGCCAGCACCTGGCGCAGGGCCAGGCCGCGCTCGCCCAGGGGCGCCTCGGGGAACCGCTCGGCATCGAGCAGACGGTTGACCCGCTCGAAGTCGGCGCCAAACCAGATGCGCAGACCATCGGCCAGGCCATGCACCTCGCCGTGCCCCGGTGCGGCGGACAGCGGCACGCTATTGAGGTAGTCACGCACGATACGCTCGCGCGCCTCGCGGGTATCCGGCCCGCCCTGGTAGGCGCGCACACTGGCCGAGACCATCTGTCGCAATTTCTCCGCGGCGGACAGGGTCAGGCCATCGGGCGAGTGCCGATACTTTTCCAGCTGGGTGGCCAGGGTGCTGCCGCCGGCGGACTGGTCCTGCACGTCCATCATTTTGCCCACCTGGGAGGCCGCCGCCATGATAAAGCGCGGCCAGTCCACCGCCGGGTTGGCCTCGGGGTAGGCGGGGTCGAGCAGGTGGCGATTCTCGATAAACAGCAGGCTGCCCACCACCAGCGGCGGGATATCGGCAAAGGCCGGGTAGCGCTGCTGCGGGTAGCGGAACTCATAGAAAGGCGTGCCGCGACAGTCGCTGATCAGCAGGCCCGACTGGCTCTTTTCCACAAAGGGCGGAAAGAACCCGCGCTGGGTGTAATCCAGCAACGCCGGGGAAAAGCGCGCCTGCTGCTGCACGACAAAACCGCGGGCCTGCAGGCGTTCGAGCATCATCGGCAGGTAGGTATAACCCTGACGCTTGTCGAACGGCCCCTCCCTGGGAAACAGGATGGCATCACTGGGGCCCAGTTCGACCCCATAGGTCAGGGTCTGGGCATAGCGGCTGAATTGCTGGGCCTGCAGCTTGGAGGTACGCATCTCCTCGCGCAGCAACCAGGCCCCGACCGCCAGCAGCACCAGCAACAGCAACCAGGTCAGGCGCCACCAGCCCCGCCGCTTAGGCGCGGAAGGAGCGGCCTGCCGGCGTACTGGCGCAGGCGTGAGGTTGTCCGGGGTTTGCCAAGATGCGCCCATATTCAATTCGCCTGATTGCACTCATCCATAGGTTTGACAGGGGGTGAACAGCATCGTCGCGCGCTGCCCAGGCCTTGCATCTGTCCCGACAAGGCGGCTGCTCACCTGCATTCTAGACCGCCATACCGCCTGTCCGACGAGGATTGCCTGGCAAAGTCGGAAAAATGTTAGGGTCTGGCAGGCTCTGGAAACGGCAATCCGGGACAAGCCGCACCCTTTTAGCGCACGAATCGGGCAGGGCCGCCATGCAGCATGACCACCGCGAACAACTCAAGCTGAGCTGGCAGGCCAATGCCGACGCCTGGACCGCCGCCGTGCGCGAACGGCGCATCGAAAGCCGGCGCCTGGTCACCGATGCCGCGATTATCCGCGCCATCCTGGCCCTCAAGCCGCAGCGAGTGCTGGACCTGGGCTGTGGCGAAGGCTGGCTGTGTCGCGGCCTGGCCGAGCACGGCATCAGCGCGGTGGGGGTGGATGCCTGCGCGCCACTGATTGCCGCCGCCCGCCAGAGCCATCATCCACGCACCCAGTACCGGGTATGCGGCTATGCCGAGTTGGCGCAACAGGCCGAACAACTTGGCCGCTTCGATGTGCTGGTGTGCAACTTCGCCCTGTTCGAGCAGGACCTGGAAGAGACCCTGCGCACCCTGCAGCACTTGGTTCAGGCCAACGGCCATCTGCTGATTCAGACCCTGCATCCCTGGCGCGCCTGCCATGACACCAGCTATCGCGATGGCTGGCGGGTGGAGGATTTCAGCGCCCTGAGCACAGGCTTTGCCGAGCCCATGCCCTGGTTTTTCCGCACCCTGGAATCCTGGCTTGGCCTGCTTCAGGCAACCGGTTGGTGCCTGCACTGGCTGCAGGAGCCGCTGCACCCGGAAAGTGAACAGCCGGTCTCCCTGCTGCTGTTGCTCAGCCCGGCCGCAGGGGCTTGAAGCCGTTGGCGAATGCGACTCGCAGGCCTTGCCAGACGCGCCCGCCAGTGCAAGGCTTAGCCCATCGCCACCGGAGACTACGGCCATGCGCCCTTTAGTTGCCTGCCTGCTGCTCGGCCTGGCCCTGCCAGCCAGCGCACAGATCTACAAATACACCGACGCCCAGGGCAATACCGTGTTCACCGACCAGCCCCCGGAAGGCCAGGCGGCGCAAAGCATCGAACTGGCGCCGACCAACAGCATCGACATGCAGGTGCCCGAATTGCCAGCCGCCAGCCCCGCAGCGGAAGTTGCCGAGGCGCCCTATAGCACCCTGCAACTGACCGACCTTCCCGACGATGAAGCCATCCGCGCCAATAACGGTACCTTTAGCGTTGGCGTACTGATCGAGCCACGCCTGCGCCCCGGCCATCGCCTGCGCCTGCTGCTCGACGGTCAGCCCCATGGCCAGCCCAGCAATGTCCCGCGCCTGCAACTGACCGAGGTTGCCCGCGGCGAGCACAGCCTGGTGGTGGAGGTGCTGAGCGGCGAGCAACAGGTGCAACAGAGCGCCCCCGTGACCTTTACCGTGCAGCGGGTGCACACCAGCAGCCCCGCCCTGCGCCCGCCACCCCCTGCCCCCAAGCCGGCCCCCTGAACCATGCGTGCACTGTTTTTGAGCCTGCTTCTGATAGCCTGGCCTGTCGCGGCCCAGGTCTACACCTATATCGACGCCGAGGGTAATCGGGTCTTTACCGACCAGCCGCGCTCCAACCAGGCCCAGCGCGTGGAACTGGCCCCAAGCAACTCGATGAGCGCCCCGGCGCCGCACTATGCGCCACCGGCAGCGGTTGCCACACCGGAGCCCAGCCAGCGCTATCAGGTGTTGCGCATCCTGATACCGCAACCGGACGCCACCATCCGCGACAACAGCGGCAACCTGATCGTCAGCGTCAACAGCGAACCGGCCCTGTTCCCCGGCCACCGCTATCGCCTGCTGCTCGATGGCGTTGCCGTCGCGGAAAGCCCACGCAGCCCGGTCTTCCCCCTGGAGAACATCGACCGCGGCACCCACCAGCTGGCCGTGGAAATCGTCGATACCCAGGAGCGCATCATCGAACGGACCCCCAACCAGCCCTTCCATCTGCACCGCATATCCCTGGCACAAAAGCGCCGGATAAACCCCTGCAAGCTGGAAGACTACGGGGTACGCCCGGAGTGCCCGCTCAAGGACAAACCGGAGGAGAAAAAGGATATTCCGCTGATCCCCTTCCTGTGACCCTGCCTGCCGCCAGCCACTGCACCCGCAACGCCCTCCCGGAACCACGCGCGCACCATTATGGTGCGCCATCCGTGCACAATTTCTATACTGTCCCTGTTTTGGGTCGCGCCAACCGCCCAGCGCTGCAGGCCAGTGCCTGCAAATCCGCGGCAGACCAGTAAACACGCTTCTTTTCGGGGCTTTGGTTTGCTTCTTGCATTTTCCCGCAGCATTGCCGGAAGCCTACCTATGCTTATAAACGACGCGCTGCACCGTTTGCTGCTGGACAACCTGACCACCGCCACCCTGCTGCTCAATGGCGAACTGCGCCTGGAGTACATGAACCCGGCGGCGGAGATGCTGCTGGCCATCAGTGGCCAGCGCAGCCACGGGCAATTTATCAGCGAACTCTTTACCGAATCCGCCGAAGCCCTCAGTGCCCTGCGTCAGGCGGTGGAGCAGGCGCACCCGTTCAACAAGCGCGAAGCGGTGCTGACCTCGGTCACCGGCCAGACCCTGACCGTGGACTACGCCGTCACCCCCCTGTTCAACAAGGGCGAAACCCTGCTGCTGCTGGAAGTGCACCCGCGCGACCGCCTGCTGCGCATCACCAAGGAAGAGGCGCAGCTGTCCAAGCAGGAAACCACCAAGCTGCTGGTGCGCGGCCTGGCCCACGAGATCAAGAACCCCCTGGGCGGCATCCGCGGCGCCGCCCAGTTGCTGGCCCGCGAGCTGCCCGAGGAAAGCCTCAAGGACTACACCAATGTGATCATCGAGGAGGCCGACCGCCTGAGAAACCTGGTCGACCGTATGCTCGGTTCGAACAAGCTGCCCTCCCTGTCGCCGACCAATGTGCACGAGGTACTGGAGCGCGTCGGCAGCCTGGTAGAGGCCGAGAGCCAGGGCAGTATCACCCTGGTGCGTGACTACGACCCGAGCATCCCCGACCTGCTGATCGATCGCGAACAGATGATCCAGGCCGTGCTCAATATCGTGCGCAATGCCATGCAGGCGATCGCCGCGCAGAAACACGACCTGGGCCTGGGCCGCATCACCCTGCGCACCCGCACCCTGCGCCAGTTCACCATCGGCCATACGCGCCATCGCCTGGTGGTGAAGATCGAGATCATCGACAACGGTCCGGGCATCCCTCCCGAGCTGCAGGAAACCATCTTCTATCCCATGGTCAGCGGGCGTGCCGACGGCACCGGCCTGGGCCTGGCCATCACCCAGAACATCATCAGTCAGCACCAGGGCCTGATCGAGTGTGAGAGCCATCCTGGCCACACACTGTTCTCGATCTTCCTGCCGCTGGAACAAGGAGTAACTTCGCCATGAGTCGCAGTGAAACCGTCTGGATCGTCGACGACGACCGCTCCATCCGCTGGGTACTGGAAAAGGCCCTGCAGCAGGAAGGCATGAGCACCCAGAGCTTCGACAGCGCCGACGGCGTACTCGGCCGCCTGAGCCGCCAGCAGCCGGACGTGATCATCTCCGATATCCGCATGCCCGGGGCCAGCGGCCTGGACCTGCTGGCACGCATCCGCGAGCTGCACCCGCGCCTGCCGGTAATCATTATGACCGCGCATTCCGATCTCGATAGTGCGGTGGCCAGCTACCAGGGCGGCGCTTTCGAGTACCTGCCCAAGCCCTTCGACGTGGACGAAGCGGTGTCCCTGGTCAAGCGCGCCAACCTGCACGCCCAGGAGCAGCAGGGCCTGGCCGCGCCGGTGGAACAGCCACGCACCCCGGAGATCATCGGCGAGGCGCCGGCCATGCAGGAGGTGTTCCGCGCCATCGGCCGCCTCTCCCATTCCAATATCACCGTGCTGATCAACGGCGAGTCCGGCACCGGCAAGGAGCTGGTGGCCCATGCCCTGCATCGCCACAGCCCGCGGGCCGCGGCGCCCTTTATCGCACTGAATATGGCAGCTATCCCCAAGGACCTGATGGAGTCCGAGCTGTTCGGCCATGAGAAAGGCGCCTTTACCGGCGCCGCCAACCAGCGCCGCGGCCGTTTCGAGCAGGCCGACGGCGGCACCCTGTTCCTTGACGAGATCGGTGATATGCCGGCCGATACCCAGACCCGCTTGCTGCGGGTGCTGGCCGACGGCGAGTTCTACCGAGTCGGTGGACATACGCCGGTAAAAGTGGATGTGCGCATCATCGCCGCCACCCACCAGAACCTGGAAACCCTGGTGCAGGACGGCAAGTTCCGCGAAGACCTGTTCCACCGTCTTAACGTGATCCGCATCCATATTCCGCGCCTGGCCGACCGTCGCGAGGACATCCCCACCCTGGCCCGGCACTTCCTGGCCCGCGCCGCCCAGGAACTGGCGGTGGAACCCAAGCTGCTGAAAAGCGAAA
>Ga0209207_1000190_pt1 | contig 44765 bp, 43 predicted proteins | sample SaghotsprinmetaG_FD_184140 | JGI IMG/M metagenome (GOLD analysis project Ga0209207, IMG submission 184140) | Hot spring microbial communities from South Africa to study Microbial Dark Matter (Phase II) - Sagole hot spring metaG (SPAdes) (version 3) | ecosystem: Environmental > Aquatic > Thermal... | reverse complement strand
TATGCCGAGAAGTATCGGGCGATCGACCAGCCCATTCATCTCATCGGCGTCGAGTTCAGCAAGGAGAAGCGACAGGTGGTGGCGATGCAGGTCGAGACGCTGGTGGGCTGAAAGTCAGAACCACCGCTACGGCGTCGTCGGTTCGGGGAAGGGCGCGGCGGTGAGCCGGCGACGCTGGCTGCCCGCTCGCCGATCGCAGCGTCACTCAGCCAAGGCGCGGGAAATGGCAGACGACCGTATGCGCTTCACCGACGGCTTGCCGCACCGGCGGCTTTTCGCGGCATAGTGCCTGTGCGCGCGGACAGCGTGGATGGAAATGGCAGCCGGCCGGCGGTGCCCAGGGTGAGGGCGGCTCGCCGCTCAGGCGCACGCGCTCGCTTGCCCTGTCGAGGCGCGGCGCGGCGAGTAGCAGCGCTTCGGTATACGGGTGAGCGGGCGTGGCGAACACTTGCTCGGTCGGGCCGTGTTCGACGATGCGGCCGAGATACATCACCGCCACCTCGTCGGCCAGCCACTGCACGACGCCGAGATTGTGGGTGATGAACAGATAGGCGAGCCCCAGCGTTTCTTTCAGTTCATGCAGCAGGTTGAGGATCTGCGCCTGCACCGAGACGTCGAGCGCGCTGGTCGGCTCATCGACGATCAAAAGTTTGGGGCGCACGGCGAGCGCGCGCGCGATGGCGATGCGTTGCCTTTGGCCGCCGGAGAATTCGTGCGGGTAACGGTCGAGCATGCTGCGCTCCAAACCGACCTGAACGAGCAGATCACCGACGTCGCCTTCGAGCTTCAGCGCCCGCAGGCCTTCGGCGAGGATGTCGGCGATGCGCAGGCGTGGATCGAGCGAGGCGAATGGGTCCTGAAACACCATCTGCATCTTGCGCGGTGCCAACCCCCGGATCGGCCGGCCATCGAGCCACACTTCGCCACGCGTCGGTGGCAATAGGCCGAGGATGGCGCGCCCGGCGGTCGTCTTGCCACAGCCGGATTCGCCGACCAGGGCGAGGGTTTTCGCTGCCGGCAAGGCGAACGACAGGCCATCGACGGCGCGCAGCCCGCTGCGCGGGCGGCGAAACAGGCCGGCGCGGCGCGGAAAATGCACGGCGAGATCGCGCACTTCGAGCAACGGCGTGTGCGTCGGGCTGACTTTCATGCCCAGCACACGTGTCACGTGCCGGCCGCGTTCGCTTTGCCCGACGTGATGGCAGCGCACCAGGTGGTCTTCGCCGACTGCTTGCCAGGTGGGCGCATCGAGGCGGCAGCGTTCATCGGCGAGCAAACAACGCTCGGCGAAGCGGCATCCGCGCCAATCGGCGCGCAGCGCGGGCACCGTGCCACGCAAACAGCTCAACCGCCCGCCGCGCTGACCGTTTTCCGGCAACGCGGCGAACAAGGCGCGCGCATAGGGGTGTTGCGCTGCTGAGAAAAAGGAGGCGCGGCTGGCCAGTTCGACCAGCTCGCCGGCATACATCAGGCCGACGCGCTGCGCCATGCGCGCGACGATGCCCAGATCGTGGGTGATGAGCAGCATGGCCATGCCGCGTGCGCGTTGAAGCTCGAGCAGCAGGTCGAGGACCTGCGCCTGGATCGTGACGTCGAGCGCGGTCGTCGGCTCATCGGCAATCAACAGTTTCGGCGCACCGGCGAGCGCCATGGCGATCATCGCCCGCTGTTTCATGCCGCCCGAGAGCTGGAACGGATAGTCGCGCAGCCGCTCGTGAGGCGAAGGGATGCCGACGGCGGCGAGCAGTTCGGCAGCGCTGCTTCGTCCGCCGTGTAGCGCGATCGCTTCAGTGATCTGTTCGCCGATGGTCAGCACCGGGTTGAGGCTGGTGGCAGGTTCCTGAAAGATCATCGCCAGCTCGCCACCGCGGTAGCGGCGCATCTCGGCTTCGGGCAAAGCGAGCAGATCTATGCCGTCGAACAGCAGCTGGCCGCCGACGATGCGCGCCGGAGGCGGCAGCAGGCGCATCAGCGCCAGCGCGGTCATCGACTTGCCGCAGCCCGATTCGCCGAGCAGAGCGAGCGTCTCGCCCGCCGCAATGGTGAAGGACAGGCCATCGACCGGCACGCCGGACGGCAGCTGCACGCTCAGCCGGCGCACATCGAGCAACGGCGTGCCGATGGGGCTGACTTTCGGATCGAGCGCGGCGCTCATCGCACGAGCCTCGGATCGAAGGCATCGCGCACGACGTCGGCGAACAGATTGGCGGCGAGCACGAGCGCGAACATGAAACCGAACGCCGCGGCGAGCGACCACCAGACCATGGGCTCGCGCGCCAACTCCATGCGCGCGGCGTTGATCATCGTGCCGAAGCTGATCGTCGTCGGATCGACGCCGACGCCGACATAAGAAAGTACCGCTTCGGCGAGCACTAGGCTGGAAAAGTCCATGACCAACGCGATGATGACGATATGCATGACATTGGGCAGGATGTGGCGAGCGAGGATGGTTGCATGGCTGCAACCGAGCGCGCGCGCGGCCTGCACATACTCGAGCTCGCGCAGCTTGAGCGTCTCGCCGCGCAACAGGCGGCATAGGCCAGTCCAGCTGGTGATGCCGAGGATCGCACACAGCGCGATCAGGCGTGCATCGGCGCGTTCGGCAGCGGTGGCGAACCACTGCGGATGCGTCTCGATGAGCACCTGCATCATCAGCACCGCGGCGGCGATGAGCAGCACGCCGGGAATCGAGTTCAGCGTCGTGTAGAGATACTGAATGACATCGTCGATCCAGCCGCCGAAATAGCCGGCCATCAGGCCGAGGACGATGGCGGCCGGCAGCATGATCAGCGTGGTGAGCAGGCCGATGACCATACCGGTGCGGATCGCTTTCAGCGATTGATAAAGCACATCTTGGCCGACCTTGTCGGTGCCGAGCGGATGGTAGCCCTGTGCCAACGCGATGAGAAGGCCAGTGAGCAGGCAGACGGCGAGCAATACGATGAGCGCGCCGTTCCAGGCCAGCGTCGAATTCTGGCTGAGTGGCCGCAGCAGCAACCAGCACAGCACCCAGAGCGCAAAACCGCCGGCCAGACCGCGCACCGAGGCGACGAGCAAGTCCTTGCCATGCTGTGTGGCCGGATCGGCGAGATGCGCGCCGCCGTGCTGCAGGCGCGGATAATCACGGCCAAGACCGTCGGCGGTCGCTTCCTTGGCGAAAGAAAGGGTCGCGAGCGGCGCCGAATAGGTTTTCTCCGGGCGGGTGCGCAGCGGAGCGAGCAACGCATCGAGCGCCGAGAGGGTCTCGACGGTATAGCGCGCCGGCGCGCCGGCTTCGGTCGGCGGCAAAAGGGGGCGGTAGTGCAGCGAATCGAGCAACGCGATGAGCAGAAAGACGAGCAGCAACGTGCCGCTGCCCATGCCGACCGGGCTTTGGCCGACGCGCCGCCAGGCGGCGAGCAAATGCGGCTGATGACACGCCCAGCGCGCAGCGAGCAGGGCAGCGGCGATGAGCAGCCAGAGCAAAAGATCCGACCACAGCAGGACGGGCTGAAAAGGCATCATGAGAAGCGGATGCGCGGATCGGCGAGCGTGTAGGACAGATCGGTGAGCAATAGGCCGACGATATAGAGCACCGAACCGATGAACACCATCGCGCGCACGACAGCGAAATCCTGCGCGTTGATCGCATCGATGGTGTAACTGCCCAAGCCAGGGATGGCGAAGAACGATTCGATGAGCAACGAGCCCATGAACAGCAGCGGGATGAGCGCCACCGAGCCCGTGAGGATGGGGATGAGCGCATTGCGCAACACATGGCGCCAGAGCACGGCAGCTTCGCTCAGACCTTTGGCGCGCGCGGTGCGCACGTAATCGCGGCCATATTCTTCGAGGAAGATCGTGCGATACCAGCGCGCCGAACCGCCTAAACTAGCGATGATTGCGACGAGCACCGGCAACAAGAGAAAGCGACCGGCATCGAGGCCGCTGCCGAAACCGGAGATCGGCGCCAGCTGCCAGACCTTGGCGATCAGCCACTGGCCGCCGATGATGTAGAACAGGCTCGAGATCGACATCATCGCCACGCACAGCGCAACGCCGGCCCAGTCGAGCACGGTGGCGCGGAAATAGACCAGCACCAGCGCCAGACTGATGGCGGCAAACAGGCCGAGGACGAAGACCGGCACGGCGATGGCCAGCGATGGTCCCATGCGCGTGCGGATCTCCAGACTGATGTCGCGGCCATCGTCGGCGCGGCCGAAATCGCCGACGAACATGCGCATCGATTTGCTGAAGAACACCGTTTCGGTGATGCGGCCCAAACCGCTCGCCTGCTCGTTCCAGATGAGCGGCTTGTCATAGCCGCGCTCGGCCTTCCAGCGTTCGATCGCTTCGGGCGTGACGCGCTTGACGCCCAGCTGCATGCGCGCCATGTCATCGGGCGTGTTGACGACGAAGAACAGCGCGAAGGTGAGCAGATTGACGCCGATCAGGATGGGCAGCGCATAGAGCAGCCGCCGGATGATGTAGGCCAGCATGGGGCGCTAGGATAGCGTGGAACGCTGTTGGCTGGTTACTGCCTTACCTCGACGGTCGGTCCGGCCGGATGTCCGTGACCGGCCGCTACGTCGATTCCGAATCGGCCGGCGATCAGCCTGCCAGTCTGCCGGGATGACGAAAGGGAAAAAGCGGAGACGCCAGCCATCGAGGTGACGAGGCCGGCGCAAGCATCGTTCCCGCGACGGAGCGCGGAAACGATTTCATCGTCGCATCAGGCGAAGTTGGCCTCGGCGAACGACCAGTTGACCAGTTTGTCGAGGAAGGTCTCGACGAATTTCGGCCGGGCGTTGCGGTAGTCGATGTAATAGGCGTGTTCCCAGACATCGATGGTCAAGAGCGCCTTGTCGCCGGTGGTGAGCGGCGTGCCGGCCGGGCCCATGTTGACGATATCGACGCTGCCATCGGTTTTTTTCACCAGCCAGGTCCAGCCCGAGCCGAAGTTGCCGACAGCGCTGGTCTGGAATGCCTTCTTGAATTCGGCGACGCTGCCCCATTTGGCTTCGATCGCCGCGCGTAGAGCGCCGGAAGGTTCGCCGCCGCCATTCGGCTTCATGCAGTTCCAGAAGAAGCTGTGGTTCCAGACCTGGGCGGCGTTGTTGTAGATGCCGCCGGCCGGTGCCTTCTTGACGAGGCTTTCGAGATCGAGCGCTTCGTATTCGGTACCCTTGATCAGGTTGTTGAGGTTGGAGACATAGGCCTGATGGTGCTTGCCGTAATGGTACTCGAAGGTTTCGGCCGACATGTGCGGCGCCAGGGCGTCCGGGGCGTAGGGCAGTGCGGGCAGGGTGTGTTCCATAGTCGTTCTCCTGAAATGGTTGGGGGCGAGGTGAAGAAAACTTGACAATAGTAGTCGGTCTATTGCGGTTCGGCAATGGAAATGCTGAATGAATTGCTGCGCGGGCGCATCGCGGTGTTGCGCGGTGCTCGCTCGCCGATCCAATTGATATGTCTCGGGCGCTCCGCGCCGCACACCTTGCGCTGCATCCCGCTCGCGGTTTTCATCAGCGTTTTCCAAGGGTGCTCTCGACGCGCACCATTGCTTCGCCGCGGGCGAGAAGCAGCGTCAGCGGGGCGCCGACGGCCAGGGTCGCGGCATCGCGCACCAGCCGTCCCTGGGCATCGCGCACGATGGCGAAGCCGCGCTGCACGGTAGCGCGCGGGTCGAGGGCGGTCAGGCTGGCGCCGAGCGCGTCGAGCCGGGCGCGGCGCCGGTCGAGCTGATGCACGACGGCGACACTGAGCCAGCGTTCGAGACTGGCGAGGCGCGCGCGCAGCGGGTCGGCCACCGGCCGCAGGCGGGCTAGCCGATGCGCCTGCTGTTCCAGCCGACGCCGGTGTTCGGCGAGCTGCCGCTCGCCGGCGTGAGCCAGGCGCAGAGCGAGCAGTTGCAGTTGGCGGCGGTTCGTCGCCAGGCGATGACTGGGGTGCACGAGGCGGGTCGCGAGGCGGTCGAGGCGCTGCATCGCGCCATGCAGGCGGCGCTGCAGCGCGCTGCGCAAGCCGATGGCGAGCCGGTCGAGACGATGCACGGCCTGCAGCCAGCCGGCTGTGGCCAGCTCGGCCGCCGTGGTCGGTGTCGCGGCGCGACAGTCGGCGATGAGATCAGCGATGGTCATGTCGGTCTCATGGCCGATGCCGGCGACGACAGGCAGCCGGCTTTGGCCGATGGCGCGCGCCAGCGCCTCGTCGTTGAAGGTCCAGAGATCTTCGATCGAGCCGCCGCCGCGCACCAGTAACAGCACGTCGACCTCGGCACGGGCGTTGGCCGTTTCGATCGCCGCCACCAGCTTCGCCGCGGCATCCGCTCCCTGCACCGGCGCCGGATAAAGGACGATCGCCAGATGCGGAGCGCGCCGGCGCAGCGCGGCGAGCACGTCGCGCAGCGCTGCGGCCTGCGGCGAGGTTACGATGCCGATGCGCATCGGTAACGGTGGCAACGGTCGCTTGCGGTCGGCAGCGAGCAGGCCCTCGGCGGCGAGTCGCTCTTTCAGGCGCAAAAAAGCTTCGAACAGGCGACCGCGGCCGGCCTGACGCAGCGATTCGACTTGCAACTGGAAATCGCCCCGCGGTTCATACAGCGTCACCAGCACCTGCGCCTCGACCTCCTGACCGTCGCGCGGCGCGAAGGAAAGACTCTGGGCGCGCGAGCGGAACATCACCGCCCGCGCCTGCGCCTCGCCATCCTTGAGCGTGAAATAGCAGTGACCGGAGGGATAGCATTTGTAATTGGCGATCTCGCCGGCAACCCACAGCAGCGGAAAGCGCGCTTCGAGTGTTTCGCGGGCCAGGCGGTTCAGTTCGGCGATGGTCAATGGGGTGACGGGCATGGTCGGTGACGGCAGTATCGAAGCGCCGATTGTAGCCAAGGTTCATCGTCTGTCCGGCGGCGGGAAAGTCAGCCCGGCCAACACGGCGGACGCGCTGGCCGGATTGGGGTGGGATGGGGGTTGCGATGGCTCCAACCCGCTGTCTAGCCAGCCTGTCACCTGCCGTGAGCGAAGCGTCCAAGACCACCCTGCTGATCGTCGATGACACGCCGGAGAATCTCGGCGTGCTGAGCGAACTGTTCCAGCCATACTTCACGGTGCGCGTCGCCAACGGTGGCCGGCGCGCGCTCGAAATCGCCGGCAGCGAATCGCCGCCCGATTTGATCCTGCTCGACGTCATGATGCCGGATCTCGATGGCTATCAGGTCTTGAGCCGGCTGAAGGCCGAGCCGCGCACTGCCGCCATTCCGGTCATCTTCGTCACCGCGCTGAGCGACAGCGAGGACGAACAGCGTGGCCTCGAACTGGGTGCCGTCGATTACCTGATCAAGCCGGTGCGACCGGCCATTGCGCTGCAGCGCATCCACACCCAGCTGGCGATGAAGCGTGCCCGCGACCGTCTGCGTGACGAAAACGCCTGGCTGGAACGGGAGCTCGCCCGTATCGGCCGTCTGCGCGAGTCCATCCTGATGTCGGCTGGCGAAGGCATCTGCGGCGTCGATGCTTCGGGCAACATCGCTTTCATCAGTCCGGCAGGCGCTTGCCTGCTCGCCTCGCCGCGCGAGGCCTTGCTCTCGCCAGCGGCGCGATCATCGGTGCCGAGGCATTGGTGCGCTGGCAGCATCCCAAGCGCGGCCTCATCCCGCCCGGCCAATTCATCCCGCTGGCCGAAGAATCCGGCCTCATCGTGCCGCTCGGCGCATGGGTGCTGCGCGCCGCCTGCGCCCAGAACCGCGCCGGGCGGCAGGCCGGCCTGCCACCGATCACCGTCGCGGTCAATCTCTCGGCGCGTCTAGTGGCCACACAGGACATCGTCGCGCTCACCGCCGCAGTGCTGCGCGAGACCGGTCTGCCGGCGCACCATCTCGAACTGGAACTGACCGAAAGCATGGCGATGGAAGACGTCGAAGCCTTCATCGTCGCTACCCGGCGGCTGAAGGAACTGGGCGTTGCACTGTCGATCGACGATTTCAGCACCGGGTTTTCGTCGCTGTCCTATCTGAAGCGCTTCGCCATCGACCGGTTGAAGATCGATCAGTCTTTCGTGCGCGATTTGACCGAAGACGCCAGCAGTGCTGCCATCGTGCGCGCCGTCGTCTCGCTGGCACACAGCCTCGGAAGGCCCTCGCCGAGGGCGTGGAAACCGAGGCACAACTGAGCTATCCTTGCATCGCTGTGACGAGATGCAGGACTACTGGTTCAGCAAACCGCTGCCGGCCGATGAATCTGCCAGGTTGCTCGCCGTTGAATCGCCGCGCCGCATGCCCGAAGATTGTCGGGCGGTCGATCTTGGGAAACGCTGAAGAAAGCTGCGAGCGGGAGGAAGCAGAGGGCGCGCGGCGCGCAGCGACCGTAGCCGATCAAACAGATCGGCGAGGGAGCGAGCAGCGCGCAACGCCGCGATGCGCCCGCGCAGCAATTCATTCAGCGTTTCCTTCAGCGGTTTCCACGATAATGCTATATGAATACGCCCGTGCCGCGTTGGCGCGGAACCACGTCGTGAGCAAAAATATACGTAAAATTGTGTCGCCGTACGCGGATGGCGGCGGCCTGCACCTTCCGTTACCGGCAAGCTTCCGTGTCCGATCGAGTGTCCGAGTTCGAATCCAACACATTGCCACCCCCTCTGCGAGCGATGCCCGGTCGTCGTCTTTTTCTTGCTCGTCTGCTTGGCGTCGGTGCCGGCGCATTGGCTGGTCCGGCCTGGGCGCGGTCGCGCTTCGTCTTTGCCGTCGTACCCTATTTGCCGGCGCGTCGGCTGGTGTCGCTCTATGCGCCGCTCGTGCCGCTATTCGAGCGTGTGCTCGGCAAGCCGGTCGAAATCAGCAGTGCGCCGGACTATGGCCAGCATCTGCAGCGCCTGCGCGCCGGCGATTACGACATCGTCGCTGACTCGCTGATCATTGCCCGTATCGCCGAACGCGAACACGGTTACATTCCGGTGGCACGGACGAAGTCGCCGCTCGAACCGTTGCTCGTCGTGCCGGTAGGGGCGACGATCCAGAATCTCGCCGGGCTCGCCGGCGGCACGATCGCGGTCACCGACCGCACCGCGGCGCTCTCGGTCATCGGTCTGCACCATCTGCGCGAGCGCGGTCTCGTTCTCGGGCGGGATTTTCGCGTGCTGGTGTCCGGTTCACATGCCAACTCGCTGCACCGCCTGCTTGCCGGCGAGGCCAGTGCGGCCATCGTCTCGCGTACGACTCTGAAACAGGTCGATGCGGCGCTGGCGCAGCGCGTGCGCGTGCTCGACCCGCTGTCGACCGGCTTGTCGGCGGTGGTCTATCACATCGCGCCGCGCCTGGCGCATTATGCCGCGCCATTGGAGCGGGCGCTGATCGAATTCGCCAATCAGCAAGCGGAAGGACGGGCTTTCGTCGAGGCGCTCGGCCATGAAGCTCTGCTGCCGGTGCGCGCCGAGGAGATGAAGGCGCTTGATCCACTCGTCATCGAGTTCTACCGTCAGACCGGCGAGCGGGATTGACCGTGCTGCCCGCCCAGACGCATTTCCTTCGCCTGCCGTTTCGTCACAAGCTCGCCGCGCTGGCCATCGCCACGGCCTCGCTGTCGCTGGTGCTACTGATGTTGTCGACCTCGCTGCTCGTCTGGTGGGCGGCTGAGCGCAGCGTGCGTCATCAAAGCGATCTGGTGCGTCCGCTGCTGTCGGCCGCTTTGATCGGGCCGATGATCGAGCGCAACTACGCCACGGTGCGCGAGATCGCCGTCGCCATCGTGCAAAGCCAGGCCATCCAGGAGCTGACCGTCTACTCGGCCGATGGCGTCAAGGTCGCCGGCGAGCGCAGTGGCCCGGCCGGCCTGTTCGGCACGCATGAAGTGATCGAACTGGCCGAGGGCAGCATGAAGTTCGGCCGCGTCGAACTGGTGCTGTCGGCCGGCTCGCTGGCCGATCTGATCGGCGGCCTGCTCTGGGCGATGCTGGCCTCGATCGCGGTGTCGCTGATGCTGGCGATGCTGGTATTCCGGCGATTCGCCTGGCGCATGACCGATCGCATCGAGCGACTGGCTGCGACGGCGCGGGCCTTCTCCGAAGCGCGTTTCGCACAGCGCGCGCCGGAAAACGATGGCGACGAGATCGGCGAGCTGGCGCGCGCCTTCAACCGCATGGCCAGCGACATCGAACGCCAGTTTGCCGAGCTGTTGACAGCCGAGGCGCGCCAGCGCGAACTGGCCGATGCCGAGCGTGCCGGTCGCAGCCGCCTCGAGGCGCTGTTTTCGGCGTTGGCCGAAGGGATTGCCTTCTCCGATTTGGAAGGAAGGGTGCAGATGGCCAATCCGGCGCTGCGGCGCATCGGTCGCTTGCCTTCGGGCGGCAATCCTGTGGGCATGGCGATGACCCAGTGGCTGGCTGCCGCCGGTTTGCAGCCGGTCGATGCCGATGTCGGCAGCGAGGCGCTGGTCGCTTCCGGCGGTTGCGAACTGCGCGGTCCCGATGGCCGTGAATACGTCGAGACCTCGCTGCCGGTACGCGTCGAGGGCCAGCTGATCGGCCATCTGTGGGTCTATGACGACGTGACCGAACGGCGGCGGGCGCTGCGCGAACTGGCCTGGCTGTCCGAGCGCGACACGCTCACCGGGCTGTTCAACCGGCGCGCCTTCGCTTACGAGCTGGAGCGGCGCTTCGCTGAACTGGAGCGGCAGCAGCAGGCGCTGGCGCTCATTTCGATCGATCTGGACGACTTCCGTGAGATCAACGACAGCTTCGGCCATGCCGGCGGTGATGCCATCCTGTTACGCGTCAGCCGTCATCTGGCGCAACAGCTGCCGCCCGAAGCGGTGCTGGCGCGTTTCGGTGGCGATGGCTTCGCCGTCGCGGTCTGGGTCGATGACGAGGATGCAGCGCTGGCCTTGGGACGTGATCTGCTGCAGGCGCTGCGCACCATGCCACTGAGTTACGACGACCGGTCGTTGCACCTGACGGCCAGCGTCGGTGTCGCGGTGGCGCCGCAGCATGGCACCACGCCCGAGCAACTGGGTATTGCCGCCGAGAGTGCGCTGCATCGGGTCAAGACCAGCGGTCGCAACGGGTTGCGCCTGTTCGAGACCAATGCCCGTGTGCGCGGCATCCTGCGTCTGGGCTGGAAAGAACGCCTGATCGACGCGCTGGAGAACGACCTGTTCGAACTGTATTTCCAGGGCGTGTGGTATCCCGACCGGCGGCTGTCGCATGCCGAAGTGTTGTTGCGCCTGTGTCCGAACGACGGCGACGAGGCGCCGATCACGCCCGGTCAGTTCATTTCCCATGCCGAGAGCTACGGCATCATTCTCGATATCGACCGGCTCGTCTTCCGCAAGGCGGTCGCGGTGCTGGCCCTGCAGCCCGAACTGCGCTTGGCGGTCAATATCTCGGGACGCACGGTCGAAGCCGGCGATTTCGTCGGCTATGCCAGACAGGTGTTGGCCGCTGCTGGCGTCAAACCGGAGCGGATCATCGTCGAGATCACCGAGACGGCGGCGGTCGGCGATCTGGCCAATGCGCGCACCTTCATCGCCGGTCTGCGCGAACTGGGTTGTCTTCTCGCGCTCGACGATTTCGGCGCCGGCTATTCGTCGTTCGCCTATCTCAAACATTTGCGCGCCGATCTAGTGAAAATCGACGGCCAGTTCGTGCGCGGCATCCATCTCGAACGCGAGAACCAGATCTTCGTCCGCGCCATCGCCGAGGCGGCGAAACTGATTTCCGGCGGCACGGTGGCCGAGTTCGTCGAAAACGAGGTAACGGCCGAACTGCTGCCTCGCCTCGGCGTGACGTTGATGCAGGGTTACTGGTTCGACGAGCCGGCGCCGCTGCAGCAATTCCTGCAGTGCATTGAGGGTACGCCGTCCCGACCGGGCTGACTTTCGCGGTATGAGCCCACCCCGAAAAACTCGCTGCGCTCGTTTTGCCCCTCGAGGGGCAAGACGGCTCGTTCGCGGTAGCGAACATCGTTTCCCGGCGCAGCCCAATTCGCCGGATGCCCGAAGGGCAGCAAAATCCGGGTCGGCGTTTCGTTTTCTGGCGAGCGACGCAGCCTAAACTTTGTCGCAATTTCGACCATCTGTTGTCGTAACTGCGTCAATACATTTGGCATGTCATTGTTTCGGTGGCATGATCCGGCGAGTCGTTCGTCGTCGTGTCATGGCGCGCGAATTGCTGAGCCCGACGATCAGCCGCTCTCGCATCAGGGGAAAGCCATGCCGTTCTACACGGGGATCCAGCTCGCCGAGAACCTTTCCGGTCTGGTGCACCATATGGCCAGCGTCGAGGAATACCGCGAGACGCTACAAAACCTGCAGGGCGTCTGGGACAACCTGATGTGGCTCGGCCAGCTTTCCGGCACCGGCACCGACATGAACGGCACGCGCCAGGCCTTTTCTCAGCTCACCGGCAATCTGCTCAACAACCTCGGCAGCGAGACGCTGAAAAAGACCGTGCTCGAAATGAAGTCCAAGGCCCTGGTGGCAGTGGACATCATGATCCGCAACCTGTTCGAGCGCACTGCCGACATTGGCTTTTTGGCCACCGACGACGATCTGCGCGACTTCTTGACGCGGGCTCGAAGGCGAAGCGGTGGTCGGCGGCATCGGCATCGTCTTCGACGCCCGGCCGCAGTTCGAGGCCATGCTCAGCGACGCGCTGTCGCGCAATGCCGATGGCCAGGTGCGCAGCGGTTGTTTCGGCGTTTTCGCCGATCGTGAACGGCGCGTCGTTGCCGCGACACGGTGCGACATCGCGCCGGGCAGCGTACTCTCGTGCCGCTGGGCGAGATCGGTGCGATGGTGAAAACGCCGGTGGCCACCCCCCAGCGCAGCCGCTTGCCGACCCAGGCACGCGCCGGCGAAGGCGACGGCGTGAAGATTGCCACCTTCTTCGTCGGCGAGCACTGGCTGGGCGTGCGTTCAAGGCAGGTCGTTGAGGCGATCGACGCAGTGGGCCTCACCAGTGTGTCGGGGCACACGATTTCCTCGTCGGTTTCGTCATGTTCCGTGGCGATCCGATCGCGGTGGTCAGCCTGCGTGTGCCGATGCAATGGCGCACCCAGCCGAATGAAGGCGAACAGCAGACTGTCGTCATCCGCGAAGATGACGAGAAGGAATGCATCGGCCTGCTCGTCGACGCGCTGGGCGAGATTCCCGAAGTACCAGCGAGCCGCATCGAGAAAATCAACGCGCTGATCGCCGGCGAAAACATGCTCGCCGAGTCGCTGGTCAAGATCAGCGATGCGACGGATGGGCTGCTCGTCGTATTGAGTCCGGAGCGCATCCGCGTGCGCATGGCCACCTATCGCAGTGCCGTCGAGCGTATCGTGCGCGGCCGGCCGGCGAACGGTCGTTCGGGATGAGCCCATACCGAAGAACGCGCTGGCTCGTTCTGTCCCGCGAGGGGTAGGCTGACCCGTCCGCGGCCGCGAACATGTTTTCCCGGCACAGCCAGAGTCGTTGGATGTGCACCAGCGCGGTACACCATGGACGCGCGTTAGCGCGGCACAACCCAGGCGGCCCTTCGTTGATGGTTTTCCTCGGCCCTCCTCTCGCGGCGGAGACGGCGTGCTCGCGGCGCTGACCATGAATCGCTGCGTGTGCCTCGAGCTGCTTCCTGCGCGCGGCGTCGTTCGGCCGCTCTCGCGCGCGAGCTGTGGCAAGATAGCGGCCCGCCGGGGAACGCGGGAAAAAATTGCTGCGCGGGCGCTTCGACAGCGTGGCGCGGCGCTCACCCGCCGGTCTCATCGCCAGGCTGCGGTCGCTGTGCTCCGGGCGCCGTGCACTGCATCCTGAGCTTTTTTTGCGCGCTTCCCTGAGCGGACTCGAAGGGCGTGCGGTTCCGTCGTCCGCTGCATTCCACTTTTGCCACCAGCGCAGCGCCGGCCGGGCAGCCGTTTACGCTGCGGCGATCGCGATTTCGACCATGAGCCAATTACTGACCCTTTCGCGCGCGGCGCAGATTCTCGGCGTCAGCCGCGGTGCATTGCAACAGAAAATTCGTGCCGGCGAACTCGAATCCTTCGACGGCATGATCACCGTCGAAGAGCTCTTGCGCGTCTTTCCGGGCATCGATCTCGAAGAGACCGGTGCTTTCGAGCGCGTGGCGCTGATCAAGGATCAGGCTTTCGGCCGCCGCATGCGCGAGCGCATGCTGCCTTCGGCGGAGGTGCTCGCCGAGCGGCTTTATCAGCAGAGCGAGGAACTGGCCGAGCTGCGACGCCATCTGGCGCAATATCACGACCTCATCGAAGCCATGCGCGCGCGTCTCGACGAAATGGTTGGCGCGGCGCCCAGCGATCAGATCGCCGCGTTGGCCAGAATGATCGATGACGGTTTGGCGCAGGTGTTGGGCAGTGAGCCTTCCGGCGAAGAGGCGGTCGAAGCGCTCGATGCCACCTTGCGTGTGATGAGCGCCCATGTGCGTATGCGGCCTTCCGGCCGCGAATTCTTCGTCCATGGCGCCGAGACGGTGCTTGCCGCCGCGCTGCGTGCTGGTCTGATGCCGAGCTATGGTTGCGGCAATGGCAACTGTGGTCTGTGCAAGGCGCGCATCGTCGAAGGCAGGGTACGACCAGTGCAGCACAGCGATTATCCGCTTTCGGCGGCCGAGAAGGCACAGAACTATGCGCTGCTGTGTTCCTGTACCGCGGTCAGCGATCTGGTCATCGAGACCATCGAAGCGACCGGGCCGACCGACATTCCCGAACAGCAGATCAGCGCCCGCGTCAAAGAGCTGCGTCGGCTTGGCAACGATACGATGCTTCTGCATGTGCAGACGCCGCGCAGCGCCCGGCTGCGTTTCTTCGCCGGCCAGATGGTGACGCTCGGCATCGCCGGCGGCGTGGGCGATTTCACCGGCGTATACGCCATCGCTTCCTGTCCCTGCGACGATCGCAACCTGCTCTTCCACATCGGCCGCGATGCGCGCGATCCTTTCGCCACCCGTCTGTTCGCCGGCGCGCTGAACGTCGGCGATACGGTCAACGTGCGCGGTCCGAGCGGCGAATTCGTGCTCGACAAAGATTCGACCCGGCCTCTGCTTTTCGTCGGCCAGGATCTCGCTTTCGCGCCCATACACAGTTTGATCGAGCACGCGCTGGCCGTCGAAGCAAGCGGCAGGCTAGCCCTTCTGTGGTTGGCCGAACGTCCAGACGGCCATTATGCGGCCAATCAATGCCGCGCTTGGGCCGCGGCGCTCGATGACTTTCGCTATCTGCCGGTTGGCGATCGCGCCGCGTGCGAACAGGCGCTGGCGACACTCGCGCCGCACACCGACTGGGATGCTTACATCGCCGGCGATCACGACTTCGTCGCCAGCGTTTCGGCCCGGCTCGATGCCCTCGGTCAGCCGGCCGATCGGCGGCGCACACAGGTGCTCTGATGCGGCCCGCCGAGCTGGAGCGCATCCTCGAGGGCGAATTCGTCAGCGCTGCCGAAGGGCATCACACGCCGGTGATGCTCTGGGGGCCGCCAGGGGTCGGCAAGTCGCAGATCGTCGCCCAGGTCGCCGCCCGCTATGGCGTGCCGCTCATCGATGTGCGCCTGTCGCAGTTGGAACCTTCCGATCTGCGCGGCATCCCGTTCCGCGAAGGCCGGCATGTCCTCTGGGCGCCGCCGGCGATGTTGCCGGATGGCGAACGCCATGGTCCGGCCGGCATTCTGTTTCTCGACGAGATCACCTCGGCGCCGCCGTCGGTGTCGGCGGCCGCTTATCAGCTGATTCTCGACCGACGTCTCGGGGATTACCAGCTGCCGCCGCACTGGGTGATCTTCGCCGCCGGCAACCGCCAGGGCGACCGCGGCGTCACTTACGCGATGCCGCTGCCGCTTGCCAACCGCTTCGCCCATTTCACGGTCGAAGTGCATCTCGATGACTGGGTGCGCTGGGCCTATCGGGCGGGTATCGACGAGCGGCTGATCGCCTTTTTGCGTTTCAAGCCCGAGCTGCTGTTCGATTTCGACCCGGCGCGCGGCGAGATGGCTTTCCCGACGCCGCGCTCCTGGGAATTCGCCCATCGCGCGCTGCAAAAATTTTCCGCCTCGCCACTGCTCACCGGCGCATTGATGGCCTGTGTCGGTCAGGCTGCTGGCATCGAGTGCGCCGCGTTCATCGAGCAGCTGCACCGGTTGCCGGATATCGATGCCATCGTGCGCGGCGAGGAGATTGCACCGCCGGGCGAGATCGACCTGCAGTATGCCGTCGCCGCGGCACTCGTCGGCCGGGCCGTACGTGCCGCCGACGATGGCGCGACGCTCGGCGCCGTCCTGGGTTATGCTCATCGCTTCGCCTGTCGCGAGATCGGCATCATGCTGGTCAGCGACCTGGCGCGTGCGATCGGCGCGCCGCTCTATGCCCGGCCGGAATTCGCCGCCTGGGCGCAGACGGTCGGCGATTTGCTGCTCTATGAGTACTGAAAGTCAGCCCGGTGGGCACGGCGGCGGAACGTCGGGCGAGCTTGCCGCGCGTCTTGCCGCCGCGCGCGCCCGCCTGATCCTCGATCATCCCTTCCTCGGCGCGTTGGCGCTGCGCCTGCCGCTCACGCCCGCCGGCGCCTGGTGTCGCAGCACGGCGAGCGACGGGCAAAGACTGTATTACAACCCGCAGTATCTGGCGCAGCTGACGCCGGCACAGCTGGCGTTTGCGCTCGCGCACGAGGCCATGCATTGCGCGCTCGGTCATTTTGCCCGTCGTGGCCGACGTTCGCCCAGGCGTTGGGCCTTGGCCTGCGATTTGGCCATCAATCCGCTGCTCGTCAGCGAGGGACTGCAGCCGCCCGCCGACGCCGTCGTGCTCGATCTCTACGCCGGCATGACGGCCGAGGAGATCTATCCCTGCCTCGAAGAGCAGCCCGAGGACGATTGGGCGGAAGAAGCGCAGCCGGGTGCTGAGGAGACCGGCGCTGGCGGCACGACCGGCGAAGGCGCCGGCGCTCCGGCGGAGGGCGTAGCCAACGAACGGCACGCTCCGGGCGAGACCGAAGGCGAAGCGCTCCCCTCGCGGCCCGACGCCGCCGCTGCGCCACCGCCGCGGGCAGCGCGTGTGGCGGATGACCGGCTGCGTCAGTGGCAACGCTATACCGCCGCCGCGGCGCAACGGGCGCGTGAGGCCGGCAAGTTCGGCGGAATGCTGGCGCGGGCCATCGAGACGGCGCTGGCACCGCACGCCGATTGGCGCACGCTGTTGGCGCGTTTTCTTTCCGCCCGCGCCCGCGATGATTACCGCTGGAGCCGACCGAGCCGGCGTGAAGGCGAAGCCTTGCTGCCGGCGCTGCACAGCACGAGCGGCGAGATCGTCGTCGCGCTCGATGTTTCGGGTTCCATCGCCGATGACGTTCTGGTGCGCTTTCTCAGTGAAGTGGATGCGCTCAAGGCGCAGCTTGCCGCGCGCATCTGGCTCTTGGCCTGCGATGCGGCACTCGCCCCGGGTTCGCCGTGGCTGTTCGAACCCTGGGAGACGCTGGCCTTGCCCAGCGTGCTGCACGGTGGCGGTGGCACGGCCTTTACGCCCGTCTTCGAGTGGGTGATCGCCGCCGGCCTGCGACCCGACGCGCTGGTCTATTTCTCCGATGGTCAGGGTGAATTCCCCTCACATGCGCCGGACTATCCGGTGCTCTGGCTGATCAAAGGGCCAGCCAGCGTGCCCTGGGGCTGGCGCGTGACGCTCGACGATGCCTGAGCGAGGGCCGTCGCGGCGCTGGCTGTACTGCGGCCTGCTGCTGCTTGCCTGTCTCGTCAGCTCACCCGTTTGCGCGCTGGCGCTGACGCTGGAGATCGGCAATCTGCGTTATGCCGCGCTCGAAATCGACGCCGCGCGTCTTTCGCTTCCGGGCGATGGCACGGCCCATTTGACCCTCGGCCGGCTGAAGTTTGGCGCGATCGAATACCGCGATCTCGTCGTGTATTGCGCCGGCTTTCGCCTCGAGCGCGACGTGCTGGCCTGTCCGCGCGGCGAGGTGCGCCGTGGCCGCAGCCCGCGGCCAGGAGCGGAGGGAGGCGAAGGGGGAACCAATGCCGACGCAAGGCCGCCGTTGCCGTTCTCGCTGCTTTGGCGCCCGCGTGCGCACAGCATCGAGTTCAGCATCCATGACGTCGATGTCGTGGCCTTTTCTTCGCTCATCCATCGCCTGCGCGCTTACGCACCGACGGGTCGCGCCGATCTGCAGCTCGCCATCACGCGCGAGCGTCTGCGGGCCGCACTGAAGCTGCGCGATCTCTCTTTTGCCAATCAGGCCGGCTCGCTGGCCGGCGAGGGCATCGCCCTCGATGTCAGCATCGCCGCCGCGCGCGGCACAGACGGCTCCTGGCACGGGCAGGCCAAGATCGACTGGCCGCAAGGCGAGCTTTACATTGCCCCTTGGTATCGCCGGGCTGGCCTCACGGCCAGCGCTTCGGGGCGGCTGATCGGGACGGAGCTGGACATCGACTCGGCACACATCGAAGTGGCCGGCGTCGGCGCCGTCTTCGCCGGGCTGACTTTCGATCGCGATGGCCGGCTGCGGCGCTGGGGCGTGGTCAGCGAGGCGCTCGATCTGGCGGCAGCGATGCGCGAGTGGGGGCAGCCCTGGCTCGATGTCCGCGACGGCCTGAAGCTCAGCGTCGCCGGCGAAGTGCGCTTTGCCGCCGAAGGCGATGCTGACGGCCTGCGCCATGCCTATCTTGGACTTCGCAAGGCGCAGCTTGCCGATGCCGCTGGCCGTTTCGCCTTCGCCGACCTGCACCTCGTCTTGCCTTGGGCGCGCGCCTTGACCACCGAGGCCGAACTTGCCGTCGGCGAGGGCCGACTGGGCGTTTTGCCGCTCGGCGCCTTCCGCCTGCCGTTCGACGTCGCCGGCCGCGGCCTGCGGCTGCGTGGGCTGCGCGTGCCCCTGCTCGACGGTGCGCTATACATCGACGAAATGCGCGCCGAGCGTGCCGAGACGGGCTGGCAGGGCCGCTTCAGCGGTGGCCTCGAAGCGGTGTCGATGCCGCAGCTGAGTCAGGCGCTCGAGCTGCCGTGGATGGATGGCCGGGTGAGTGCCCGTTTGACCGACGTGCGCTGGCAAGGGCGCGAGATGACCTTCGCCGGCGGACTGGACATCGAAGTCTTCGCTGGACGCATCGCCGTGCAGCACCTGCAGCTCATCGACCTGATGTTGCCGACGCAGCGCCTGCTCGCCGACGTCAAGGCGCGCGAGCTCGATTTCGGCATGCTCACCGGCACCTTCGATTTCGGCGCCATTGAGGGTCGTTTCGACATCGACATCGAGGGCCTGGAACTGCAGGGCGGCCGGCCGCTCGCCTTTCGCGCCGCAGTGCGCAACAGTGCTGGCGAGTATCGCCGCACGCTCTCGCGCAGCGCGCTGCGCGATATCTCGGCCCTCGGCGGCCTGGCCGCCAGCGCAGCCGTGCAGGCCTCGCCGGTGCGCCTGTTCGATCGTTTCGATTATCAACGCCTCGGTTTTACCGCCCGGCTGCACGGCGAAGTGCTCACCGTTGACGGGCTGGAAGCGGTCGGGGATGGCTTTCTGCTCATCGATGGCGCTGGCCTGCCGCGCGTGCAGGTCATCGGCTACAATCGCCGCATCGACTGGCCGACGCTCATCGCCCGCTTGCAAGCCGTGGTTGCAGGTAAAACGCGCCCTGTGTTCGACTAGGGAAACGCTGAAGTAAGCCGCGAGTGGGATGCATGGGATGCAATGCTCGGCGCACGGCGACCGTAGCCTAACAATCGGTTAGGCAAGGAAGCGAGCACCGCGCAACGCCGCGATGCGCCCGCGCAGTGAGTTTTCCCAGGTTTCCTCTTCTGCGTCAGAACGACCATGCCGCTACGCCTCCCCACCGCTATTGCGCTCGCCATGCTGCTCGCCGGCTGTGTGACGATCAACATCTATTTCCCGGCCGCTGCCGCCGAGAAAGCCGCCGACAAGCTGATCGACGAGATCTGGCAACTGAAGGATGGCAAGCCGACTTCATCCGGCCAGCCCGCTGCCGAGCCAGGAACCCCCGGAGCCCCCAAGCCATGAACCGCCTGTTGCACCATTCAGTTTTATTGCTCAGCAGTCTGTTTTTCGCCCTCGCTCAGGCGAAAGATTTGGAGATCAACACGCCGGCGATCGCCCAGCTCAAGGCGAGCATGGGGGGCCGCCATGCCGAGCTCAAGCCCTGGTTCGACGCCGGCGTCATCGGCCTGACGCGCGATGGCAATGTCGCACTGCGCGATGCCAATGCCGTGCCGCTCGCCCAGCGGCAGGCGGTGAATACCCTCATCGCCGCCGAGAACAACGACCGCGCCGCGCTCTACCGCGAAATCGCCCGCGCCAATGGCAATCCGGCTTGGGAAGCCGACATCCGCGCCACCTTCGGCCAGCGTTGGATCGAGCGTGCCGCGCCGGGCTGGTGGGTACAGAACGCCTCCGGCCAATGGCAGCAGAAATGAGCGCCAGCACGCCGCCGGTGCTCGTCTTCGACATCGAGACCATTCCCGATTGCGCCGGCCTGCGCAAGCTCCATGGTCTTCCCGAGGATTTGGTCGACGCCGAGGTGGCCGAACATGCCTTCCAGAAGCAACGGGCGAAAAACGGCAGCGACTTTCTGCCACTGCACCTGCAGCGGGTGATCGTCATCTCCTGTGCGCTGCGCACGGCCAACGATTTCCGCCTCTTCTCGCTCGCCGAGCCGGAAGTGAGCGAAGGCCAGATCATCCAGCGTTTCTTCGATGGCATCAACAGATACACGCCGCAGCTCGTGTCGTGGAACGGCGGCGGCTTCGATCTGCCGGTGCTGCACTACCGCGGCCTGCTGCATCGCGTCAGCGCGCCGCGTTACTGGCAGATGGCCGACGAGATGAAGTGGGACAATTACATCAGCCGCTATCACTTCCGTCACACCGACCTGATGGACGTGCTGGCGCTCTATCAGCCGCGCGCCAACGCGCCGCTCGACGAACTGGCCAAGCTGATGGACCTGCCGGGCAAGCAGGGCATGTCTGGCGATGCCGTCTGGCCGGCCTGGTGCGCAGGGCGCATCGCCGACATCCGCGATTACTGCGAGACCGACGTCGCCAACACCTACCTCGTCTGGCTGCGTTTTCAGCTCATGCGCGGCCAGATCAGCGCCGCCGAGCTCGACGACGAACTGGATTTCGTGCGCCGTCATCTGGCCGCACAACAGGCCGCGCACTGGCGTGAATTCGTCGCTGTCTGGCGCAAGAGATGATCGCTGCGGACACCTTGCACGATTAGTCTGGCGAATCAGTGACGCAATTCGCCGGCAAAGGGTGGCAAACGGCCAACGAAGCTTTCGAGCAGCAAAAGCTCGGCATCGCCGTGGCCGACGACCGGCGCCGGCCGCAGCGGCTCGCGTTCATCGGCGGTGACGTATAGGGCTCGTCGTGATGGCGGGTGCGCAGTGGCCGCCGGTGCGCCGGCGCGGCCAAAGGGATGAGTTCGGCTTCGCCATGGCACAGGCAGAAATAATCGCGCCCAAGCTGGCTGTCGACGTAACAGGCCGTGCCGCGGATGCCGATCGTCGCGGTCGGGAAATGCAGCCTGCGTTCGCCGCTGCCGAACACCGCCAGCAGGCCGCGCGGCGGCGCGCAGCGACCGGTTCCGTGCTCGCCGCATCGACCCCCGCTGTGTTGCGCCAGCCGCGTTCAGAGGGTCGATGGGGCGACGGCGACGGTGCTGTCATACGCTCGCCGTGTCGTTGTTCGCGGCGGTCCGCAGTAGGCATGATGTTTTTTCCGCAATGGATGGAGGGTCGAATGTTACCTTGCCAGTCGAAGTATTCTCTCTGGCTGCAGGCATCGAACCCAGGCGGTCGTCGCTGCTGGGTTCATCAGGCCCGGCGGCCTGGATCGGCGGGGAGTGAGCCATGAAACCGCTAGAAACGCTGACACCGCAGCTTTCCCACGTCAGCGAAGAACCCTATTACCGGTCTGTCGCTGACGAGGTCGCCCTGTTCGAGGCAGCGGCGGCGCGCAAGCTGCCCGTGCTGCTCAAGGGGCCGACCGGCTGCGGCAAGACGCGCTTCGTCGAATACATGGCCTGGAAACTCGGCCGGCCGTTGATCACCGTCGCCTGCCACGACGATTTGACCACCGCCGACCTCGTCGGCCGCTATCTGATCCATGGCGATGAAACGGTGTGGCTCGATGGGCCGCTCACCGCTGCGGTGCGCGCCGGCGCGATCTGCTATCTCGACGAGATCGTCGAGGCGCGCAAGGATACGACGGTGATCATCCATCCACTCGCCGATACACGCCGCGTGCTGTCGGTCGACAAGCGCGGCGAGTGCCTGCCGGCGCCGGACGATTTCCTGCTCGTCATCTCCTACAACCCCGGCTATCAGAGCGTGCTGAAGGAGATCAAACCGAGCACGCGCCAGCGCTTCGTCGCGCTCGATTTCGACTATCCGGCGCCGGAGGTCGAGGCCGAGATCGTCGCCCACGAAGGCGGCGTCGATCTGGCGACCGCCAGCAAGCTCGTCAAGCTGGCGGGGCTGACGCGCAACCTCAAAGGCCAGGGACTCGATGAGGGGGCGAGCACGCGTTTGCTCATCCACGCCGCGCAACTCATTGCCCGCGGCATCGATCCTCGCGCCGCCTGCCTGGCGGCGGTCGCGCGTGCGCTGACCGACGATGCCGAGATGACACTCAGCATCGAGGATCTGGTCGCCGCGGTGTTCTGAGCGCTCGTGGAAAATCCTGCGGTGCGGCCCGATGGCCGCGTTGCCCGCTGCCGCGCCGATCGCCTGCGCTCGCTGCGCGCCGTGCGCCTGGCCCTCGGCCCGCTCACGACGAATCTTTTCACAACCGCGGCGCGCACGCTAACGCCAGCGGCTGGCGGCGAGAAAGTCAGGCCGGTGAAGACGGCGTCGAATGCCGTCTGCTTCCACCCTCGTTCCCTGGTCCCAGGCCACAGCCGCTTGGGATGGCCGCAAGGCGATCGGGCGATGCACCCTACTGGTGCCGGGAGAGGGACTCGAACCCTCACAGTGTCACCACCGGCGGATTTTGAGTCCGCTGCGTCTACCGATTCCGCCATCCCGGCCAGGGAAGCGCGCCATTTTACCCTATCTGGTTCGCTGCGGTGTCATTGGCCGCGGCGGACGATCGGGGCGGCTTTCCTCCGCGTTTCGCTGGCGAGCACCGCGCAACGCTGCGATGCGCCCGCGCCGCAATTCATTCAGCGTTTTCTTGGCGGGTCACCGTTGGCCATACTCGCCGTCATGCTCGATCCTCCGTTGTGGCTGACTTTTTTCGGTCCGCCCGCTTTTGTCGACCGCCAGGGCATGGCAACGCCTCTCGGTCTGCGTTACCGCAAAGGGGTGGCGCTGCTGGCCTGGCTGAGCACGCGGGCAGGCCGAGCGCAGCATCGTCGCGCGGTGGCGGCGCTGCTCTGGCCCGACACGGACGAGCCGGCGGCCCGTGCCAATCTGCGCGTGGTGCTCAACGATTTGACCAAGCGCTTGGCCGCGTTGGGGCTGAATGCCTGCCTGGATATATAGACGCAGTGGCTGACTTTCCGTGCTGGCCCGGGCCTCCTCACCGATGATCTGCTGCTGACCGATGCCGCGGCGCGTGCCTCGTTCCAGCAGCCGCTCATCCAGCGCAGCGAGCTCGTCTGGTGCAATTTCGATCGCGACGAGCTCGAGGACGACTTCGGCAATTGGGTGTGCAACCACCGTCAGTGGCTGGCCGAACGACTGGCTGCACCGGCACACATCGCGACGGCAGAAAGCAGCGCGGTCTTGCGGCAGACCGAAGGGGGCGCGGAGTGGCGCCGTCTGATCGTTTTGCGCACGGTATTTCTGGACGAGGGTATCGACGAGCGTGTGGCGCTCAGCGAGCAGCGTGCGCGTTACGTCCGCCTCTGCGCGGCGCTGCGGCTGTATGGCGCAACGCCTGCCGGCATCGATGCCGAAGGCGCCAATTTCGTTTTCGGCCTGCATGCGCGCAGCGGTGGCTTTTGCCGTCAGGCCCTGTGTGCCGCCCTGGCCTGTCTGGACGAGATGCCCGCGGCGAGCATCGGCTTGACCGTTGGTCACCTGTTCGTTGCGGTCGGAATGAACGATTTTCAGGGCCGGCGTTTGTCCGATGTCGCCCGTTTGACCCGGCTCGCCGGCGAGGGTGAGATCGCCGTCGATGGGGATTTTGCCGAACTCCCGACTCAGTTGGCGAGCCGTGTCGAGGCGTACCGGCAGCGCGCCGCCGCGGCCGAGTCTTCGGTCAGGATCTACGCGCCGGAAAGTCTGCGCCGTCTGTTCGCTGCGCCTCTCGCGCCCGAGACGCCCTTTTGTGGCCGCGAAGCCGACCTCGACCGTCTGCGCCTGCTGCTGACGACCGGCTCTCCCGTGGTTTTGCTCGGTCCCGCAGGCGTCGGCAAGACCCGTCTGGCGCAGGAGCTGGCGCGTTTGCCCGCGGCTCCGCCGACGGTTTGGCTGTTCAATCGCGCCGAGACGGCCCTGGTACCGTGGGCTTGCCTCGTCGATCTGCTGGCGCGGCTGGAACTGGCAGGCCTGGCACAGCGGGAAGCCGAGGCGGTGCAGCAGCTGCTCGAACAGCGCCATGTCGGCCTCGAACAGCGCGGTGGTCTGCTTGCTGCTTTGACGCGCTTGTTTATCAGGGCGCTGGTGATCGTCGATGATGCGCAGTGGATGGATGCGGCTACGGCGCAGCTGTTCGGCGAACTGTGCCGTTTCAGCCGTCACGTCTGGCTGCTGACCCGCCGTCCACAGCCGGGCGGCTGGCTGCCGGCGGAAGCCGTCGGTCATGAGCTCGCCTTGCTCGATGACCAGGCCGGGCGGCGCCTGTTGGCCAGCCTGGGCAAGACCGGGTCGTCGGTGCAGCTGCAGAACATGCTGACCCGCGCTCGCGGCCTGCTGTCGATCGCCGAGGCGAACCGCGCTGCGACCGGGCTCGCTGACGCGCTCGCCGGTTGGTGCAATCTGCCTGGCGTCGGTGGCGAGGCCTTGGGGGCGGCCGCCTTGCTCGGTCAGCAGTTCCGTCGCGATAACCTCGTCGAGCTCATCGGCACTGCGGCAACCGCGGCCATGCTGGCCGCGGCGGTCGCCGAGGGGTTGATGTTTGCCTATCATCACGATTGGTGGGGGTTTGTCCATCCGTTGCTGCGCGAAGAATGCCGCCATCGGCTGGAGCGAGAAACCGAAAGGCGCTTCGCTGCACGGGCGGCAGAGCGTTTTCTCGCCCGCCACGAAACGACACGCGCTGCCGAGTTGTTCGAACTGGCCGGCGCCGCAGAGCGGGCGGCTTGGCTCGACGCGGCTCATGCCGCGCTTCAGGCCGAGGATGCCGTCGCGGCGTGCGCCTTGTTCGAACAGGTCGTGCGGCTGCGCTATCCGCACGGCGAGACGGGCGACTGGGCGCGGCTCGATCACGCCAAGTCCCTGATCGTGCGCGATGGTTATGGCATCGGGGAGATCGAAGAACTTTGCGCCGGGGTCGCGGAACGTTACTCCGGGGCGCAGGAGGCGGCCGCGCAGGAGCTGGGTTTCGCCGCCGAAGCCCTGCTCTATCTGTGGAGCGGCGGCGATTCGGTCAGCCGCGGACTGGAGCAGGCGCGGCGACTTCTGTCGTTGGCGCGCACGCCCGAGCAATGCTTCGCCGGCCGCTGGGCTCATGCCAACATCAGCTTTTTTTGCGGCGATTTTGCTGCGGCCCGGCGCGATTTCGAGATTCTGCTCGCCAGTGAGCTCGATCATGCTGGTCGCACACGCTATTTTCCTTCCGATCCGTTTGCTTTCCTGGCCACCAACCACGCCTGGCTGCTGTGGTTCATCGGTGAAGAAGGCTGGCGTGAAGAGATCGAACACTATGTCGCCAGCACGCAACGCGAGCCGACCCGTCAGGCCGAATGCATCGCCCGCGTTTTCGCTGCGGCGGTCTATCTCGTCGCCGGCGAGCCGTCGATGATGGCCAGACATGCGCTGCGGGCGCTGGAGATCGCCCGCAGCGAAGCCTTTGCGTTTTGGGAGGCCTACGCCTCGATGATGGTGTCGATCGTGCGGGCGCAGCAGGGCACGCCGCCCGAGGCGGCCGTCTGTGATGCGATCGAGGCGGCGGTGACGCGCGGCTATCCGGCCGGGGTCAATACCGCACGCTGGCTGTTGGCCGAAGCCTGGGTGACAGCGCACCGTTGGCATCAGGCGCATGCGCTGACCGAACGCACGCTGAACGAGGCGTTTCGTTCCGAACATCTCTACTGCCTGCCTGACCTTCATCGCCTGCATGCCTTCGCTCTCGCCGGTCTGGGAGAGGCATCGGCGGCGCAGGCGGCGATGGCCGAAGCACGGGCGCTTGCCCACAGACGCGGCTTGCATGGCTGGCTCGCGCGTTGGGCCGGCGCCGGGTTTCCCGTCGGCACGGAAGGGATTTGCTGAGCCGGGATGGTGCGGCGGTGCGTCGCCCGCACCGGCCTGGATTCGTTCGAAGCGGATCCGCGCAGCGCTGCCCTCGCCGCTCAGCGATCGGATCGGGAAACGCCGGATGAATGGCCGGGTGGACTCATCGACAGGCCGCGGTGCTGCGGGCACCGCATCCCGTGCCCGGCTTTCTGCCGCATCGGTGAGCGGGGGAGGAGCCGCGTCGCGCTTTATCGCCTCGACGCATCCCCGGCTTTTCCGAAAGTCGGCGCCGTCGGCACGGCGGATCGCACCGGCAGGTGATCAGAAGGCGTAGCCCTGGTGCAGCCAGTCGCGCAACACCGCCAGGTCGCGGTCGGGGAGATAGTTGAAGCCGGCGAGACTGTCCTCAATGGCGGCGCTGGCGACCCAGTAGGGCACGGCTTTCGTCGTCAGCATGTGGAAATACCAGGCGAAGGGATAACCGGCCTGACGGTCGAAAGTGGCGAGGGCGTGATGCAGGTCGAGGCCGCGCGTCGTCGCCGGCAGGCGAAAGCGTGGCGCTTCACCGGTCAGCGCCGCTACCGGGTGAGCATGCAGCACCGGTTGGCGGTAACGGTCGAGGTGCTCGCGACAGGCGATCATCCAATGGTTGGCGAACAGGCTGCCGTGGCTGGCCGAGCTGCGCTGCCAGTCGTCGACGAAGCGGTGGATGGGCTGTGCCTCGGGCTTCTGCGCCCGCATGCGGGCGAGGAATTCACCGATGTGCGTCAGGCGCCGGAAGAGGTAATACGGTGCGCCGAGCGGGCGATGTTGCTCGCGCGGCAGGCGTGGATCGACCAGTTCTTCCAGGCTGGTTGGTGGCGGTTCGCGGTCGAAGAGTGCATGGGCGGTGACTTCCTGCAATTCCTCGATCTCGATCTGCAGCGTATCGGTCGCGCCGGGTCCGGCCGGAGCGACGAAGTAATGCGTCACGCCGGTCAGGCGGGTAGCCATCAGTCCGCTGCCGGTATGTTCGTCGAGCAGACGGGCGAGATCGCCATCGCAGGCGGCCAGTTCGCTTTCGGCCCAGGCCTCCAGGTCTTCGCTGATGCGCGCGCCGGTCGGGGCGATGACACCGCCAAGGCGATACCAGCCGCCGCGCACCAGCACTTCGCGCGGGGCCAGTTCCGGGCAGCGCCGGGCGATTTCGCGCGCCAGTACGGCGGCGCCAGCGGCAGGGGCGGTTTCGCTGCAGGCCTGCCGGATGGCGGCCTCCATGTCGTCTTGCGTGGTACTACAGGCATTCACGGCGTTTTCCTCGCTTCGTTGCGGTGGTCCGCGCCGGCCAGCCGTCGCCGGACCACTGTCCGCACATCTTCTTCCGGATCGTCGAGCAATGGTGCCAGACAGTCCAACGGCGCGCGTTCGGCGGCATGCAGGCGCACGCACCAGTCTTCATCGCGCAACAGTGTCGCAGCCAGGCCGGGCAGGGCACGTCCGGCGACGATGACCCGCACTTCGGCCTCGACATCCCCGGCCAGCCGGAAGAGCGCGAAGGCCGGCAGCCGGCGGGCGAGCACCTTGCGTACCTCGCGTTCCGCATCGCTGGCGAGGCGCAGCAGACGGCTGTGGGGCAGACGGGTTGCCGCGACGACACGCACGCGGTAATCGTCATCGCCGGCCAGCCGTTCGAGCAGCGGCAGTTCGGCTTTTTCGGCCACCGCGATACGTACTTCGGGCGCCGGGTCGCTCGCCATCGCTGCCAGCCGGTCGGCCGGCAGGCGCAGCGCAACGTTGCGGCGCACGATTTCATCGGCATCATGCATCAGCGGCAGGATCGCTTCGCGGGGGGCGTAACGCACGGCGATCGCCCGTCGTTCCCAGAATAGATCGTGCAGATAAGCGACGGCCTCCTCGGGGTTGGCACGCAGGAAGCGATCGATCTGCCGGCCGCTGTGCGTCCGCACGCAAGCATCGCCGGGACGGCAGCGACCGGCGGCGAACAGAGGCTCGAAGTGGCGGCACCCCTGGCATAGCGCATGGGGCTCGTCCGCCACGCGCGCCATCGGCTCAGTCCTCGTCGACGTGCGCCACGACCAGGCCAGTGGCGCTGTCCAGCTCGGGCGTGAAAGCGATGCAGTGGCCGCTGGCGTGGGTGATGCCGTAGAAACGAAAACCACCGGCTTCGGCGACCGGCTTGACGCGCGCCGGCACGTCGTCGTCGTCACAGGCGGTAAAGTGCAGCGGCGGAAAGCGCTGGCGCAACGCTCCGATGTCCGTTTCACCCGCGGTGACGGCAGCGACGACTTCGGCCAGCTGCGCCGCGCTGATTCCGCTGGCCATCAAGCGTCCTCCTCCGCCGCTTCGACTGCCGCGCTCCACAGAGCCAGCGAGGTTGCGGGGACGCCCATGATGCGTGCCAGCCAGGGTGGCGGATGGCGCAGGGCCTGTTGCAGTTCGGCCAGCACGGCACGTGCCGGGCCGCCTTTGGCGATCTTGATCGGATGGACACCAGCGCGCACGACCTTGGCTGCCGCCGGGCCGCCGATGGACTGGACATAGACGATCTGGCAATCGCCGATCAGCCGGGCGCGCGCCGCGTTGCGGTCTTCCTCGGCATCGGCTTCGAGCGCCGAGCGCAGCGCGATCAGGCGCATCGCGTCGGCGGAGACGCGGTAGATGAGGAAATACTCGCAGGAACCGAAATGGCCATCGAGGTTCTCACCCAGATTGCTGGCGATGGCCACCAGGATCGAGTTCGGCAGCGCCTCGTCGGCCTCGACGGTCGGCAGTTCGGAACCCTGGACGCCTTCACCCCACAGTAGGCGCACCGCTTCCTTGAGCGGTGCGGCGTATTCGGCGGGCAGGCAGGCGCCTTCCTCGCCGCCGATGATGACGTGCAGATCCTCGACGGTGACTGCACGCAGGCGGTTCTCGGTCAGTGGCGTGACGAAACGATCGAGCAGGCCGCCCGCCAGCATCTTCGGCTCGCAGCCCGGAATGCAGCGGGCGGCGAGGCCGATGCGCAGTGCGACTTCGCGGCTCATCAGGGGCGGGGTAGACATGGTGAGGCTCCAGAGCAAGCCCTGGACGTCGGTCCAGAGTCAGGTCAAGCGGCACGGCGTCCGGCCCGGCCGCACGCCGTGCGACGAGGTGGCGATCAGGCGTAAACGATGCAGGCATCGCCGGCCGGGCAGGCGGCGACGCACTTGGGCGAATCCTGATCCTCGCATTCGTTGCAGGTGTCCTTGTTGATCTTGTAGATGCCACCCTTCTCGGTGATCGAGTTGGTCGGGCACACCGGCATGCAGTCGCCGCAGGAAGTGCATTCCGCTTGTACGATCTTCATTGCCATGATGGTTTTCTCCTTCGCTGGAATGTTGGGACTTTCGCGGCATCATTCGACGCCGTCGATCCGCTTGGCGCGCACCGAATAGGGCAAACGCTCCGGCGCGGCCTGCGGCTCGATGAAATAGATGCCGCCGTTCTTGAGCCGGATCTCGCCACCCCATTTTTCCGGGGTGTCGTACTCCATCGAGGTGATCTCGTCTTCAATGTCGCGCTTCGGCATGTAAAAAACATAACCTTCGGCGCCCTTGCGTATCATGATGTTGGCCATTGCAGCTCCCGCGCGGGCGGTCGGCAAGACGGCTTGCCATCCCGCCCGCGTGCGATCGACTTACCTGACGAGGTCGTAGTTGTAATCCGTCGTGCCCATGCCGCGCGTCTGGTCGTCCAGACGTTCGAGCACGGCATTGACCAGCGTGGTGAGGATGTACATGCCGCCCTCGTAGCCGAGCGTCGTGTTGCGATGCAGATGATGGCGGTCGAAGATCGGGAAGCCGATGCGGATCAATGGCACCTCGAATTCAGGCCCCTTGTGCAGCGTGTCGCGCTGGATGAACTTGCCGTAGCTGTTGCCGATAAGGAAGTCCGGCTTGTCGGTGAAGCACAGCGAGCGCAGATGCCACAGGTCGGCGCCGGGATAGCACTTGGCGTTCGCGCCGTAGGGCGAGGATTCGAGCACCTTCTTCATCGCCTTTTCCCAGCGCTTGCTGCCGTTGTTGCAGACGATGTGTGTCGGTTCGACGCCGAGTTCGAGCAGGAACTTGGTCATGCCCATGACGAAGTCCGGATCGCCGTAGAGCGCCATCTTCTTGCCGTGCAGCCAGGCATGGCTGTCGGTCATCATGTCCATTAGGCGACCGCGCTCCTTGGCGATGCTTTCCGGAATCTCCTTACCGGTCAGCTCGGAGACCTTCATCAGGAATTCGTCGGTCCATTCGATGCCCATCGGGATGTTCAGCTTCGGCACCTCGTGGTTCCAGGTGTTTTCGACGAATTTCTTCGTCTTGTCCAGCCCGAGCGGCTGGATGAGCAGCGTCGTGATGGCGTTCGGCGCGTCCTTGACTTCCTCCATGGTCGTGCCGCCGGCATACATGCGGAATTCGCCGTCGGCCGGAGTGTCGAGCACTTCTTCCGGATCGGAGAGCATTGTGTAATCGACGCCCATCTCCTTCATGTAGCGCTTGATGACGCGATAATTGCCGAGATAGGTTTCGAAGCCGGGGACGATGTTGATCTTGCCGTTCTTGCCCGGTTCCTTGCCCTCCATGGTGTTGAGCGTGAAGTAGCGCAGGATGCCTTCTTCCATGTTGTCCCAGCCGGTGACATGGCTGCCGACGAAGGAGGGCGTGTGCGCGAACGGCACCGGGAAGTCTTTGGCGATGTAGCCTTCGTTCTTGGCGTTGTTGATGAACGCGTTCAAATCGTCCCCGATCACCTCGGCGATGCAGGTGGTCGAGACGGCGATCATCTCGGCGCCGTAGAGTTTCGAGGCATTGGCCAGCCCTTCGTGGATGTTCTTCTGGCCACCGAACACCGCCGCATCCTCGGTCATCGAGTCGGCGATGAAGGCGATCGGCTCCTTGAAGTGGCGGTTGAAATAGGTGCGGAAGTAGGCGACACAGCCTTGCGAGCCGTGGATGTAGACCATGGTCTTGTGGAAACCGAGACCGCAGAGCGCCGAGCCGAGCGGCTGGCAGGCCTTGGCTGGATTGATGGTCAGCGCCTCGCGCTTGAAGTTGAGATCCTGGTATTCCTTGGTCGTCGTCCAGTCGAAGATGTGCTGCACTCTGTCCTTGCCGTGCGTTTCCTCGAACTTCTCGCGCTTCCTGCTGATCATGCCTTTGTAGTCATCGTCGCGGAACAGCGGGAAACAGGGCTTGATGTTTTCTACGGCTTGCATTTCTCATCTCCTTCGCCCGGCCATCTATCCGTGGACGCGGGCACAGGTTGGCATGAAACTGGACATGGCGACCCTCGGCACCGCCGCAGCGGCTGCCATGCCGGACGGGGTGGGGGTGTTACGCGGCTTTTTTCAGCGCCTCGATCTCGGCCTTCTTCTGCCACGGCGGGGTGAGCATCTTCCAGCACGGATTGTTCAGCGTCATGTCCATGTCGCGGGCGAAGATGGCGAATCCGTCGTAGCCATGATAGGGGCCGGAGTAATCCCAGCTGTGCATCTGGCGGAAAGGCACACCCATCTTGTGGAAGACATACTTTTCTTTGATGCCCGAACCAATCAGATCCGGCTTCATCGCCTTGACGAATTCCTCCAGTTCATGACCGGTGGCGTCGTCGTAGATCAGCGTCGCATCGCCCATCTCTTTGATCGTGCGATCATAGTCGTCGTTGTGCGCGAACTCGTAGCCGGTGCCGATCACTTCCATGCCCAGATCTTCGTAAGCACCAACGACGTGACGCGGACGCAGGCCGCCGACATAGAGCAGCACCTTCTTGCCGGCAAGGCGCGGCTTGTACTTGGCGATCACCGCGTTCATCGCTGGCGTGTACTTCTCGATGACGCGCTCGGCGCCTTCCTTGATGCGATCGTCGAAGAAGCTGGCGATCTTGCGCAGGCTCTCGGCGATCTTGGTCGGGCCGAAGAAGTTGTATTCCAGCCAGGGGATGCCATATTTCTCTTCCATGTGCCGGCTGATGTAGTTCATCGAGCGGTAGCAGTGCAGCAGGTTGAGCTTGACGTTCGGCGTGTTTTCCATCTCGGCCAGCGTGCCATCGCCGGACCACTGCGCCACGACGCGCAGGCCCATCTCTTCGAGCAGGATGCGCGAAGCCCAGGCATCCCCGCCAATGTTGTAATCGCCGAGGATGGCGACGTCGTAAGGCGTTTTCTCGAAGGCCTTGCCGTCGCGATTGGGCAAAATCCAGTCGCGCACCGAGTCGTTGGCGATGTGGTGGCCGAGCGATTGCGAGACGCCGCGAAAGCCTTCACAGCGCACCGGAACCACGGGCTTGCCGATCTGTGCCGCCATCTTTTTCGCCACGGCTTCGATGTCGTCGCCGATCAGGCCGATCGGGCACTCCGACTGCACCGAGATGCCTTTGTTGAGCGGGAAGAGCATCTCGATCTCTTCGATCAGCTTGGCGAGCTTCTTGTCGCCGCCGAAGACGATGTCGCGCTCCTGGAAATCCGAGGTGAAGTTCATCTCGCAGAAGGTGTCGACGCCGGTGGTGCCGACGTAGTAGTTGCGGCGTCCGGCGCGGGCGTATTGGCCGCAGCCGATGGGGCCGTGCGAGATCGAGATCATGTCCTTGATCGGACCCCAGACTACGCCCTTCGAGCCGGCATAGGCGCAGCCGCGCATGGTCATGACGCCAGGCATCGACTTGCGGTTCGAGGTGATGCACTTTTTCGACGACTCGAGCGTCTTGTCGTTGATCATGATGTGCTTGGCACGGTCTTTCCTCGCCTTTTCGGGATAGACCTCGAGCACTTCGTTGATCAGCGCCTGGGTTTCTTCACGGGTCAGTGCTGCCATGGTGTTTCTCCTCTTCGGGCGCCGGCCTCGATCCGGGCACGGCGCGAAAAGCACAGGATTCGCGTGGAACGACGCATTGGCCGCCATCGCTGCGGCTCCATCACCGGGAGGGCGGAGCCGACCAAGCGTCGTTGGCTAGGGTCTGGGTTCAGGCGGCGACGGCTTCGGCGGCCTTGGTCTTGCCGATGATGGACTCGTCTTCCGCTTCCAGGACGCCAAATTCCATCAGCAGATCCTCCAGCTCATCCATCTCCAGCGGGGTGGGGATGACGAACTTGGTGTTGTTGATGATCTTGTTGGCCAGCGCGCGATACTCGTCGGCCTGCTTGCAGGTCGGGTCGTATTCGATGACCGTCATGCGGCGGATCTCGGCGTGCTGCACGACGTTGTCGCGCGGCACGAAGTGGATCATCTGCGTGCCGAGGCGCGAAGCCAGCGCTTCGATCAGTTCGTCCTCGCGGTCGACCTTGCGGCTGTTGCAGATCAGGCCAGCGAGACGCACGCCGCCGGAGTTGGCGTATTTGACGATGCCCTTGGCGATGTTGTTGGCGGCGTACATGGCCATCATCTCGCCGGAGACGACGATGTAGATCTCCTGCGCTTTGTTCTCACGGATCGGCATCGCGAAGCCACCACAGACCACATCGCCGAGCACGTCGTAGAAGACGAAGTCGAGGTCTTCGTCATAGGCGCCTTCCTCTTCGAGGAAGTTGATCGCGGTGATGACGCCGCGGCCGGCGCAACCGACGCCGGGCTCGGGGCCTCCCGATTCGACACACTTGACGCCGCCGAAGCCGACGGCCATCACGTCTTCGAGTTCGAGGTCTTCGACCGAGCCGGCTTCCGCCGCGAGGTGCATGACGGTGGTCTGGGCCTTGCTGTGCAGGATCAGGCGGGTCGAGTCGGCCTTCGGGTCGCAGCCGACGATCATCACCTTCTTGCCCGCCTCAGCCAGGGCCGAAACCAGATTCTGGGTGGTGGTGGACTTGCCGATGCCACCTTTGCCGTAGATGGCGCATTGACGCAGTTTTGCCATGATGTAATCTCCTTGTTGCGGTGGTTGATCCGGGGAATTCTTGGACCGCAACCCAACTCTGCAAAGCCCGTGCCACCTTCGTTATTTGCGATCAAGTTTTTGATTATTTGATTTATTTTTCCAGAGAAGCTGCGATGGGCGATGATGCGACACCCGACAAGCCGCCTGCTGATTTGTCGTGCAAGCAACAAAACGCCCGGGGGGAAGCGCCCGACGGCGCCGTGCCGGTGAGGCTGACTTTCGCTCACCCGGCCGACCTGCCCGAACTCGTCGAGCTGCTCGGCCAGCTCTTCGCCCAGGAAGCCGATTTCACCCCCGACGCCGAGGCGCAGGAGTGCGGGTTGCGCCTGATCCTCGATGCGCCGGAGCAGGGCACGGTGCTCGTGGCCCGCGAGGCTGGGTGTGTGCTCGGCATGGTTCTCCTGCTCTATACGATCTCGACCGCGCTCGGCGCGCGTGTTGCCCTGCTCGAAGATCTGATCGTCAGGCCGGAGGCGCGCGGTCGGGGCATCGGTTCGCGCCTCATCGCGGCGGCGGTCGATGAGGCGCGCCGCCAGGGGTGCCGGCGCATCACGCTGCTCACCGATGCCGACAACCACCGCGCCCAGGCGCTCTATGCCCGCCACGGCTTCGGCCGCTCGGCGATGATCCCGTTGCGCCGTGCGCTCGACTGAAGTAGCCAAGGGCGAGGGCGCCAGCCTGCCTGCCTTTGCCCGTCTGCCGATCAACCGCTGCAATCTGCCGGCAGTCATCCTCGGCAGTTTGACCTTTCAGGATCACCCTACGGCGCTTTACCTCGATGGCGTCGAGGAGCTGCACCGCGACTTCTTCGCCCGGCTCGACCGTCTTTCGCTGGCGCACCAGCGCGCGCGCGTCTTTCGCGACTACATCACCGTTGCCTTCCGGCTCGAGCATCCCGAGGAAATGGGTTTGAGCGAAGGCGGCGAGGGCGGGCGGGGACGCAGCAAGGCGACCTGGGCCCGTCTGCTGCGCGGTTGGACCTTCGATGCCGACGGGCGCGAAGCGGCGGTGCTCAAGGGTTGGGTCGAATCGCGCTTCGGCCTGCTGCCGCGCCATCATCGCGGCGCGCTGCGCGAGCCAGGCGATGCGCTCTGGCGGTGCTATGAGGAGATGCGCGCCGCTGGCCTCTACGGCACCAACGCCCTTGAGGCCCAGCTCGATCTGATCTATGCCTACTGCCAATACGAATTTCGCCGTGGCGCCGGCGGCGATGCGCCCGGCAAGCTGACTCTCTATCGCGGCATCAATCGCATGCAGGAATACGAGCGGCTGGCGGGTGAGGGCCGTGATCAGGTGTTGTTGTTCAACAACCTGACTTCGTTCAGCGCCGAGCGCGAACGCGCCGAAGAATTCGGCGACCGCATCGTCCAGGTTGTCGTACCGACGCCGAAGATTTTCTGCCATTGTCACCTGCTGCCCGGTCTGCTCGGTGGCGAGAGCGAATATCTGGTCATCGGTGGCGCCTATCGGGTGAGTATCGAATGATGCTCGCCTGCGGAGCGGAGCCGTCCATCCGCTGCGATCTGTTCTGCGCCGTCGTCGATCATTTCGGCGATGCCGGCGTCTGCTGGCGGCTGGCGCGAGCGCTGACCGCACGGGGCTGGCAGGTCAGGATGTGGATCGACGATCCGGAACCATTGCGTGCGCTCGCCCCCGGCGCCCAGCCGGGCACGACCTGGCAGGGGGTACACATCGAACATTGGCGCGAAGGCGGGCTGCAGGAGGTCGAGGTCGCCGATGTAGTGATCGAGGCCTTTGCCTGCGAACTGCCGGCGGCCTATCTCGGCGCGATGGCGGCCCGCGTGCCGGCGCCGCTGTGGCTCAACCTCGAATATCTGTCGGCCGAGGCCTGGGTCGATGCCTGTCATGGCCTGCCGTCGCCGCATCCGCGCTTGCCCCTGGTCAAGCACTTCTTCTTTCCCGGCTTCACGCCAGCGACCGGAGGTTTGCTCGGCGATTTCGCCGGCGACGCGGAAGTTTGCTCTGAGGACGCCGCGCTCACCGTCTCGCTGTTCTGTTATGACAACGACCAGTTGCCGGACCTGCTCGATGCCTGGGCCGCGGACCGGCAGGGGGTGCACTGCCGGGTGTGTGCCGGCGGGCCAGCACGCCAAGTCGAACACTGGCTCGGGGCGCCGCTGGTCATTGGCCGGCCGGTGCAGCGGGGGGGCGTGCAGTTGCAGGCGCTGCCCTTTCTGCCCCAGGAGGACTACGACCGCCTGCTGACCAGATGCGCGCTCAATTTCGTCCGCGGCGAGGATTCCTTCGTGCGCGCGCAGTGGGCGGCGCGGCCGCTGATCTGGCAGGCCTACCCGCAGGCCGACGGGGCGCATTTCGCCAAGCTCGACGCCTTTCTCGGGCGTTACTGTGTCGGACTCGATGCAACGCCGGCGCAAGTGCTGCGCCGGTTCAACGGCATCTGGAACGGTCGAGGCGGCCCGCTCGATTGGCCGGCGCTGCGTACCGCCTTGCCCGCCCTCGCCGGGCATGCCGCCCACTGGTCTGCGACGCTGCGCGCTGCTGGCGATCTGGCCGACAAACTTGTCAGCTTCTGCCGCGCAAAGCTAAAATCGCGACCTTTTTTTCAACAGGCAGAGGCGCGATGAAAACCGCTCAGGAACTCCGCACCGGCAATGTCATCATGGTCGGCAACGACCCGCTGGTGGTGCAGAAAGCCGAATACAACAAATCCGGCCGCAACGCGGCGGTGGTCAAGTTCAAGTTCAAGAACCTGCTCACCGGCGCTGCTTCCGAGGCCGTCTACAAAGCCGACGACAAGTTCGAAGTCGTCGTCCCGGAACGCAAGGAATGCACCTATTCCTACTTCGCCGACCCGATGTACGTCTTCATGGACGCCGAATACAACCAGTATGAGGTCGAAGCGGACAACATGGGCGATGCGCTCAACTATCTCGAAGACGGTATGCAGGTCGAGGTGGTGTTCTACAACGGCAAGGCGATCGCCGTCGAGCTGCCGACGACGGTGGTGCGCGAGGTCGAATACACCGAGCCGGCGGTCAAGGGCGATACTTCGGGCAAGGTGCTGAAACCGGCACGCGTCAAGCCGACCCACTTCGAGGTCATGGTGCCGATCTTCGTCGAAATCGGCGACAGGATCGAGATCGACACCCGCACCGGCGAATACAGGAACCGCGTCAAGTAAGCCCTCCGAAACTCGCCCCGGGGCGATCCATCGTGTTTCCGGCGTCCGCGCTGCTGGCAGTCAGCTGTCGGACGGGGCGGTCAGTTCGCGCATCGTGCGCCGGGCGAAGCACAGGTCTTCCCAGGCTTTGGCCTTGTCCGGTAGGTTGCGCAGCAGATAGGCCGGATGGTAGGTGACGATCAGCGGCCGGTCATAAGCCTGGTGCAGCCGGCCGCGCATCGCGGCGATCTTCACTTCATGGCCGAGCAGGGCCTGCACCGCCGGCCGGCCGAGGGCGACGATCAGGCGCGGTTGCAGCAGCGCGATCTGGCGGGCGAGGAAGGGCCGGCAGGCGGCGACTTCGCTCGCTTCCGGATTGCGGTTGCCCGGTGGCCGGCATTTGACGGCGTTGGCGATATAGACGTTCTTGCCGCGTTCGAGACCGATGGCTTTCAGCATCGCATCGAGCAGCTTGCCGGCCGGACCGACGAAGGGCTCGCCGCGCTTGTCTTCTTCTTCGCCGGGGCCCTCGCCGACGAACAGCCAGTCGGCCTGAGGGTCGCCGACGCCGAGTACGGCCTGACGGCGCGCCTGAGACAGTGCGCAGGCCTCGCAGGCGGCGACTTCGGTTTGCAATCCTGGCCAGTCGAGCGTCGCGATGCGTGCAGAGCGCGCATCGCTGGCGGCGCGGTGATCGACCGGCGCCGGCGTCACCGTTTGTGGCGCTGCTGAAAGGGGTGAGACGGGCGGCTGTTGGGCCGATCTCGCGGCAACGCCGTGCCGGCCGGACTGACTTTCGGCGATGACCGGCAGCCCCGGTGCGGATGGCGGCAGGGGAGGGGGCGTGTGCGGCGCGGCCTGATCTGTCGCCATGTCGGTCGTCGCGCTGCGCAGTCGCCACAGCGGCCCCAGCCCAAGTTCGCGCATCAGGGTGGCTCGTCGTTGCGGATTCATAATTTCTTCGCCATCACGAGGGCCGCTTCGCGTCCGTCGGCGGTCGGGTAGTAACCCGGCCGGCGGCCGATTGCGGTGAAGCCTTGCTGCCGGTAGAAAGCCTGAGCGCCGAGATTCGAGGCGCGCACTTCGAGCAGCAGGCGCGCATCGCCGCGCGCCTTCGCCGCCTCGACGACCCGTGCCAGCAGGAAGGCTGCCAGACCGCGCCGCCGCCAGTGCGGCAGGACACCGAGCGTCAGCAGCTCGGTTTCGTCGACCGTCGGCTGCGCCAGCACATAGGCGACCATCTCTGGTGCGGCTGCCATCTCGTGCGGCGCAGCCAGCCAGTGTCCCTCGGCGCCGGCGGCCAGCGAGTCATTCACCATGCCGGCCGTCCACGGCGTCGGCTGCACGCGCCGTTCGCAGCCGGCCATCGCTGCGGCATCGGCCGGGGTCAAACGATGCAGCACGCAGCCGTTCAGCGGCGTGCCGACGGCGGCAGCGTTCATGATCTGGCCAGCCGCGCAGCGCGCAGCGCCTGCTGTTCGCCGACGTCGAGCGCGACCTTGTCGCGCAGATAAATCGGCTTCGCCTCGGCGGCGGTCACGGCGGTGTGCGGCGCGCCTTCGGCCAGCGTGAGCACGGCGCTGGCGTCGGGCAGCAGCGTCGCATCGATGGCGACGAAGCATCCGCCCAGCGCGCTGCGTAAGGGTCCGTCATGGACGGCGAAGCCATCGCCACAGGCAAAGAAGCCCTCGCTGGGCGGTCGTGGCGCCGCGGCCGGCGCACAGGCGCGCGGCGCCAGCACTTCATGGCAGCCAAGCGCGTCGATCTCGTAGGCCGCGACATAGACCTCGTTCATGCGCGCATCGAGGCAGGCATAGACGCGCGGCTCGCCACTGGCTATCGCCAGCGCCGCCAGCGAACCGACCGGAATCACCGGTCGTTGCAGGCCGAAGGCGAGCCCCTGGGCGATGCCGCAGGCGAGGCGCAGGCCGGTGAAACTGCCCGGACCGGCGCCGAAGGCGATGGCTTCGATATCGTCGAAGCGGCTGCCGGTTTCGGCGAGCAAGGCCTGGATCCACGGCAGCAGGAATTCCGAGCCCCCGCTGGCAGCCCGCGCCGAGCGGCTGACATGGCGGTCGCCGACCTGTAGTGCGACCGAGAGTTGGCGAGTAGCGGTTTCGATGGCCAGCAGATTCATCGCGCTAGTTTACGTGAAGCTTGCCGGCCTTCGCCGTCGGTGGTCCCTTCGGAAGGGATGGGGGCATATCGGCGAGCGTCAGTGTGGACCGACGCATTGGTCGGTATCGCTGCTGATCGATCGAGCAGGGTGCCCAAACCGGCCATGCGGCGTTGAACGCTCATCGCTGGCGGTCGGCTGGAGTACCATGCCGGGCCACGGAATGAGGGGGCTGTGATGAAAAATCTTTCGCGTTGGGCCATGGCGCTGTTTCTGGCCAGTGCGCTCGCGCCCGCGTCGGCCAACCGCATCTTTCCCGTTACCGAGGCGGGCGATGCGCAGCGCATCAGTGTGGCGGCGCATCTGTTGGCCAACATTTCCGACCTGGGACGGCAGCTCGATTTCTTCGTCTACGCCCGTTACGGCGGGCAGATCTGAGGACTGGGTGAGGCCGGCTGGATCGAGGTTGGCGATCTGGCCTCGCTGCCGGCGACGCGGCAGCTGACGCTGGCCGCCGATCAGACCGTGCCGCTCATCGCTCCGACGCCGAGCAGCAGCAGCGATGCGCACGGCACGGCGATGGCTGGCGTCATCGCCGCCATCGGCTGGACAACGTCGGCGGACGCGGCGTCGCGCCGGCGTCGAGCAGCTGCGTGGCGGCAAGGGAGCGATTTTCGTCAAGAGTGCCGGCAATGACTTCGAATCCCTCGCGGCCGACGATGCGCCCGCCTGGGCCTGTGCCGCAGCCAATCAGGCCGGAACCAGTTGCGGCAGCGCCCAGATCGATCCGGTCGGCTCGCTGAGCGAAAACTTCGTCGTTGGCGCCTTCGACGCCCAGGGCATACGTTCGAGCTACAGCAGCACCGGCGCCAACCTGCTGCTGTCGGCGCCGGCCGGTGAGTAGGGCCATGCCGATCCGGCGCTGATCAGCAACGATCTTTCCGGCTGCGTGCTCGGTTACGCGCGCGAGGCACTGGCGAAGACGGCGACCGCATTCAGCCGCGGTGAGGATGCGCTCAACGACCCGCGCTGCGATTTCACGCATCGCATGAACGGCACCTCGGCGGCGGCGGCGGTGGCTTCCGGCGTCGTGGCGCTGATGCGGTCCGCCAATCCGCAACTGGGCTGGCGCGACGTGCGCGACATCCTCGCACCGCCCGGCCGATCGATGCCGGCCAACGTGGCATCAGCATTGCACGGTCACGGGCGAGTTGCCGTGGACCGTCAATGCCGCCGGGCTCGGCTTTCACTCGCGGCGGTCCTTCGCGTTTCTTGAGAGCCGCAAGGTCGCCGAAAGTCAGCCCGGTCGGCACGGCGGCGAGCTATGCGATAATCCGCGGCCTCCGCCGGAGTCCATGATGCCCAAGACCCTTTACGACAAGCTGTGGGAGAGCCACGTCGTCCGCGAGGAAGCGGACGGTACCGCATTGATCTATATCGACCGCCACTTGGTGCATGAGGTGACGAGTCCGCAGGCCTTCGAAGGTCTGAAGCTGGCCGGTCGCAAGCCCTGGCGTGCTTCGTCGATCGTCGCTACCGCCGATCACAACACGCCGACCGAGCATTGGGAGCGCGGCATCGAGGATGCCGTCTCGCGCCAGCAGGTCGAGACCCTGGACGCCAACATCCGCGAATTCGGCGCGCTGGCCTATTTCCCCTTTCGCGATGCGCGCCAGGGCATCGTGCATGTCATCGGTCCGGAGCATGGCGCGACCTTGCCGGGTATGACGGTCGTCTGTGGCGATTCGCACACCAGCACACATGGCGCTTTTGCCGCGCTGGCGCATGGCATCGGAACGTCCGAGGTCGAGCACGTACTGGCGACGCAGTGCTTGTTGCAGAAGAAATCGAAAACGATGTTGGTGCGGGTCGACGGCCGGCTCGGCACCGGGGTATCGGCCAAAGACATCGCGTTGGCGCTCATCGGCCGGATCGGCACAGCCGGCGGCACCGGTCATGCCATCGAGTTCGGCGGCGAGGCGATCCGCGCCCTGTCGATGGAAGGGCGCATGACCCTGTGCAACATGGCCATCGAGGCGGGGGCACGCGCCGGCATGGTGGCGTGCGACGAAGTGACCATCGACTATTTGCGCGGCCGGTCGTATGCGCCGCAGGGCAAGCTGTGGGACGAGGCGGTCGAATACTGGCGGACGCTGCATTCGGACGAGGGGGCTGTTTTCGACCGCGTCGTGACGCTCGACGCCGGTCGCATCGCACCGCAGGTCACCTGGGGCACTTCGCCGGAAATGGTCACCGACATCGGCGGGCGCGTGCCGGCGGCGGAAGATTTCGCTGATCCGGTCCAGCGCGAGGGCGTGGCGCGTGCGCTGGCCTACATGGGGCTGGCACCGGGAACACGCATCGGCGACATCGCCGTCGATCAGGTGTTCATCGGCTCTTGCACCAACTCGCGTATTGAGGACTTGCGCGCCGCGGCGGCGGTGGCCAAAGGGCGGCGCAAGGCAGACAACGTGCGCCGCGTGCTGGTCGTGCCCGGTTCCGGGTCGGTCAAGCGTCAGGCCGAAGCCGAGGGCTTGCACGAGGTCTTTCTTGCCGCCGGTTTCGAGTGGCGCGAGCCGGGCTGTTCGATGTGTCTGGCGATGAACGCCGACCGGCTGGAGTCGGGCGAGCGTTGCGCCTCGACCTCGAACCGCAACTTCGAAGGCCGGCAAGGCACCGGCGGGCGCACGCACCTGGTCAGTCCAGCCATGGCGGCGGCGGCGGCGGTAGCCGGACATTTCGTCGACGTGCGTCAGTTTTCGTAAGGCTTCGAGGGAGACGAGCAGATGATCGGGAAGATCGTATATTGGATCGTTGCCGTGTCGGCCAGCGCCGTGCTGGCCGGGTGCAACACCATCGCTGGGGTCGGCAAGGACATCGAACGCGGCGGCGAAGCCATCCAGCGAGCGGTGAGATAAGCGATGCGCGCCTTCACCGCTCATGAAGGGCTGGTCGCGCCGCTCGATCGGGCGAACGTCGATACCGACGCCATCATTCCGAAGCAGTTCCTCAAATCGATCAAGCGTTCCGGCTTCGGTCCGAACCTGTTCGACGAGTGGCGTTATCTCGACCGCGGCGAGCCGGGGCAGGACTGTGCCGGCCGGCCGCTGAATGCCGACTTCGTCCTCAATCAGCCGCGTTACCAGGGGGCGTCCATCCTGCTGACGCGCGAGAACTTCGGTTGCGGCTCTTCGCGCGAGCATGCGCCCTGGGCGATCGAGGACTATGGCTTTCGCGCCCTGATCGGCCCGAGTTTCGCCGACATCTTCTACAACAACTGTTTCAAGAACGGTCTGCTGCCGATCCGCTTGCCGGCGGCCGAGGTCGATACGCTGTTCGCGCAATGCCTGGCGAGGCCGGGTTATCGCTTGAAGATCGATCTGGCGGCTCAGACCGTTACCCGGCCCGATGGAGTAGTGCTGTCGTTCGACATCGACCCCTTTCGCAAGGAATGCCTGCTCAACGGCTGGGACGACATCGGGCTGACGCTGCGCCATGCCGAGGAGATCCGCGCTTTCGAAGCGCAGCGGTGCGCCGCACAGCCCTGGCTGTTCATCTGAGCGTGGCAAAGAGCGATGCGGCGGCGGTCGCCATGCGGCTGTGCGGCTTCGCTTTATGGGACGAGGCTGGGGCGCGCGTCGCTGAAGTGCTCGGGTGACGCGAACGGTGCCGCGCATCGTCGTCGATCTGGAGGAAAAGCATGAAAATCGCCGTTTTGCCGGGTGACGGCATCGGTCCGGAGATCACCGCCGAAGCGGTGCGGGTACTCGAAGCGCTCGGCTTGGCGCTCGAAATCGAGCAGGGATTGTTGGGCGGCTGCGCCATCGATGCCACCGGCGATCCGTTTCCCGAGGCGACGCAGAAGCTGGTCAAGGAGGCGGATGCCGTTCTGCTCGGCGCGGTCGGTGGCCCGCGCTGGGACGGCAACCCGCGCGAGCTGCGCCCGGAGCGCGGCCTGCTGCGCATCCGCAAGGAACTCGGCCTGTTCGCCAATCTGCGGCCGGCGATCCTCTATCCCGAGCTGGCCAACGCGTCGACCCTCAAGCCGGAAGTGGTGGCCGATCTCGACCTCCTCATCGTACGCGAACTGACCGGCGACATCTACTTCGGTCAGCCACGCGGCATCGAGCTCAGGAATGGCGAACGCGTCGGGCTCAACACCATGCTCTACAGCGAGAGCGAGATCCGCCGCATCGTGCGCGTCGCCTTCGAGGCGGCGCGCAAGCGCCAACGCCGGGTCTGTTCGGTGGACAAGATGAACGTGCTCGAATGCACGCAGCTGTGGCGCGACGTCGCCAACGAGGTGGCGCAGGATTGCCCGGACGTCGAACTGACACACATGCTGGTCGATAACGCGGCGATGCAGCTGGTGAAGAATCCACGTCAGTTCGATGTCATCGTCACCGGCAACATGTTCGGCGACATTCTCTCCGACGAGGCGGCGATGCTCACCGGTTCGATCGGCATGCTGCCATCGGCTTCGCTCGACGAGCATGGCAAGGGTTTGTACGAACCATGCCACGGTTCGGCGCCGGACATCGCCGGTCAGGGTGTGGCCAATCCGCTGGCCACCATTTTGTCGGCGGCGATGATGCTGCGCTACAGCTTTGGCGACGAATCGGCGGCGCGGCGCATCGAGGCCGCGGTGCGCAAGGTGCTGGCCCAGGGCTACCGCACTGCCGACATCTACGAAGCGGGCATGACCAAGGTGGGAACCCACCAGATGGGCGATGCCGTGCTGGCCGCGCTGTGACCGCGTGCTGCGCGGCGCGCAGGAGGGGAAAAAATCGTTAGCCTGCACCGTCGCGGCGCCCTGAGTGTGTCAGCAGCGCCAGCGCTGTAGGGATGTTTCGTTGATCAACGGATGGGAAATGCGATGAAGAAGGTAGGTCTGGTTGGCTGGCGCGGCATGGTCGGTTCGGTGCTCATGCAGCGCATGCGCGAGGAGGGCGACTTCGCCCTGATCGAACCGGTGTTCTTCACCACCTCGAATGTCGGCGGCCAGGGGCCGGTCGAGGCGGGCGGGGTTCCGCTCGCCGATGCCGGGGACATCGATGCTCTGAAGCAGCTCGATATCGTCGTCACCTGTCAGGGCGGTGACTACACGAAAGAAGTGTTCCCGAAACTGCGCGCTGCCGGCTGGAATGGTTACTGGATCGATGCCGCTTCGACGCTGCGTATGGCCGACGACGCCATCATCATCCTCGATCCGGTCAATCTCGAAGTCATCGAGACTGGACTGGCGAAGGGCATCAGGAATTTCATCGGCGGTAACTGCACCGTATCGCTGATGCTGATGGGCCTGGGGGGATTGTTCCGC
>Ga0209207_1000189_pt1 | contig 44895 bp, 35 predicted proteins | sample SaghotsprinmetaG_FD_184140 | JGI IMG/M metagenome (GOLD analysis project Ga0209207, IMG submission 184140) | Hot spring microbial communities from South Africa to study Microbial Dark Matter (Phase II) - Sagole hot spring metaG (SPAdes) (version 3) | ecosystem: Environmental > Aquatic > Thermal... | reverse complement strand
AGGCGCCGTTTTCCAGCATCCACCTGGAAAACATGCTCAAGCTGTCCAACCTCGGCGCGACCATCCTGCCCGCCGCGCCGGGTTTCTATCACCAGCCGCAGACCATCGATGACCTGATCGATTTCGTCGTGGCGCGCATCCTCAACTGCCTGAATATCCCCCAGGACATGCTGCCGCGCTGGGGTGAGCATCATCTGAGCAGTGATGAGTAAGCGCGCGCTGCTGGTGCTGGCGACATGGTCGCTGAGCGGTTGTGCTACCGTGGCCACCCTGGACGCCGCCAAGCCGGGCGCACCGCTGGTGTATGCCGGCACCCGCCTGGATCTCTATGCCCTGCAGGGCGGTTGCTGCGCGATAGAGCGCTTCGGCGCCGAGGCGCCGCGCTATCCGGGGTTGGACCTGCCGGCCAGCCTGCTGCTGGATACGGTGCTCTTGCCCTTTTCCTGCGCCGCGGCGCTGGGGCTAAATCTGGGCGTTAGCGGCGGGCTGTAGCCCGGATGCAATCCGGGGAAGGTGCTGGTGCGCACGGCGCACCCTACCCGCTCCCGTAGGGTGCGCTGTGCGCACCGATTCGTAACCGGGCTATTCGGCCAGCCCGCGCACCGCAGCCTGGGTCTGTTCCAGACCATAACGACCCTTGGCATCGCAGATCACCCGGCCCATGGCCACGTCCGGGTCGTGGGTGAAGACCAGGCGTCCGCCGCGGCCGACCAGGTCCGCCAGCAGGGCTTCCTTCTCTTCGATCAGCCCTTCGGGAAAGCGGTCGTAACCCATGGTGATGGGCAGGTGCACCCAGGGCGCGCCGGGGATCAGGTCGCCGGGAAATACCACCGGACCGCCCGGCATGGCCACTTCCGGCAGCAGCTGGCCCGGGGTGTGGCCGTCGCTCCAGTGCAGGCGCCAGTCGGGGCCGAGCAGTTCGCAATGTTCGCGTTCATCGATCAGGTGCAGACGGCCGCTGGCTTCCAGCAGCTGCAGCAGTTCGGGGATATAGGAGGCGCGATCCCGCGCATGGGGCGCACAGGCGCGCTGCCACTGGCGGCGGCCGGTGATGAACCGGGCGTTGGGGAACAGCAGGCGCGCGGGTTTGCCCTCTTCCCAGGCGGCGAGCAGGCCGCCGGCGTGGTCGAAGTGCAGGTGGGTGAGCACCACGATATCGATATCAGTGTCGCACAGGCCCGCCGCTGCCAGGCTGCCCTGCAGTACATGGCGCTCCTCCTGCACGCCGAAGCGCTGCTTCAGCTCGGGGCTGAAAAAGGCGCCGATGCCGGTTTCGATCAGGATATTGCGCTCGGGCTCCTGCACCAGCAGGGCGCGGCAGCCGAGGTCGATGCGGTTCAGCTCGTCCGGCGCCATCCAGCGCTGCCACAGTGCCTTGGGGGCGTTGCCGAACATGGCGCCGCCATCGAGTTTCTGGCTGTTGCCGGTAAGGGTGGTGAGGGTTCGCATGAGGTTCTCTGGTTCTTGTCCGGGGATCAGTAAAGCCTGATCCACTTCAGGGAAATATGGCCATTGGACCAAGGGGGGATAGGGCGGTCGATACCCATCGATTCTGGCCTGGTGGATCGGTGAAGCGTGATCCACCCTACGGGTGATACCGGCGTAGGGTGGATGTCGCTTTTTACATCCACCAGCGCCCAAGTTCCAGGCTAGCGTTCGATGGCCAGCGCCACGCCCTGACCACCCCCGATGCACAGGGTGGCCAGACCGCGGCGGGCGTCGCGGCGGATCATCTCGTGGATCAGGCTGACCAGGATACGGCAGCCGGAGGCGCCGATGGGGTGGCCCAGGGCGATGGCGCCGCCGTTGACATTGACCTTGGCGCTGTCCCAGTGCAGTTCGCGGCCGACGGCGATGGCCTGGGCGGCGAAGGCTTCGTTGGCTTCGATCAGGTCCAGCTGCTCCAGGCTCCAGCCGGCCTTTTCCAGTGCACGGCAGGTGGCGAACACCGGGCCTATGCCCATGATCGCCGGGTCGACGCCGGCACTGGCGTGGGCCTTGATCCGCGCCAGCACCGGCAGACCCAGGGCGGCGGCCTTGTCGGCGCTCATCAGCAGCACGGCGGCGGCGCCGTCGTTGAGGGTGGAGGCGTTGCCGGCGGTCACTGTGCCGTCACGCTTGAAGGCCGGGCGCAGCTGGCCCAGGGTGTCCGCGCTGGTGCCGGGGCGTGGCTGCTCGTCCTGAGCGACGCGCAGTGGCTCGCCCTTGCGCTGGGGGATGTCGATGGGGGTGATCTCGCCGTCGAAGCGCCCGGCCGCAATGGCGGCGCTGGCACGCTGCTGGGAGCGGGCGGCAAAGGCATCCTGCTCGGCGCGGCTGATGCCGTACTGCTCGGCCAGGTTCTCGGCGGTGATGCCCATGTGGTAATCGTTGAAGGCATCCCACAGGCCATCGTGGATCAGGCTGTCGAGCAGCTGGCCGTGGCCCAGGCGCAGGCCATTGCGCGAGCCGTTCAGCACATGGGGCGCCTGGCTCATATTTTCCTGACCGCCGGCGATCACCACCTCGGTATCGCCACAGGCGATGCTCTGGGCGCCGAGTATCACGGCCTTGAGACCGGAGCCGCAGACCTTGTTCAGGGTCATGGCCGGCACCGTATGGGGCAGGCCGGCGCGGATCAGGCTCTGGCGGGCCGGGTTCTGCCCGCAGCCGGCACTGAGCACCTGGCCGAGTATCACTTCGTCCACCTGCTCGGCGGCCAGGCCGCTGTCGGCCAGCAGACTGCGGATCACGGCGGCGCCCAGGTCCACGGCGGGCACGCTGCTCAATCCGCCACCAAAGGCGCCGATGGCGGTGCGACGGGCGGCGACAATCACAACTTCACGCATAAAGAGTCCTCGCCGGATGGGCATTGCGCCCTCCGGTGCTGTGTTCGGTGCGCACAGCGCACCCTACGGAATAAAAAGGCGCGGCGCCTCGGTGGGGGACGCCGCGCAAACGCTCAAGCGTTTAGAACTGCTCGGCGGCCAGCTCATACAACGACTGCGCACCGGCACGAATACTGGCCTCCAGCCCCAGGCTGCGCGGCAGCAGGCGGGCGAAGAAGAACTCGGCGGTGGCCAGCTTGGCGCCGTAGAAGGCTTCGTCCTCGGCCAGCCTGGCCTGCGCCACCGCGGCCATACGTGCCCACATCCAGGCATAGGCGGTGTAGCCGAACAGGTGCAGGTACTCCACCGAGGCCGCGCCGGTTTCATCGGGGTTGCCGGCAACGACCTGCTGCAGCCAGGCGCTGATGCCTTCCAGGCGCTCGACTGCGGCAAGCAGCTGCGCGGCATAGGGCGTGTCGGGTTGATCGGCAAAGCGGCGAATCTCAGCGGTGAACTGGCGCAGTGCCACGCCGCCATTGGCGATGACCTTGCGCCCGAGCAGGTCGAGGGCCTGGATGCCGTTGGTGCCTTCGTAGATCTGTGCGATACGCACATCGCGCACCAGCTGTTCCTGGCCCCACTCGCGGATATAACCGTGGCCGCCGAACACCTGCTGGCCGTGGATGCAGCTCTCCAGGCCGTTGTCGGTGAAGAAGGCCTTGGCCACCGGGGTGAGCAGGGCGACCAGGGCCTCGGCAGCCTGACGCTCGCTGGCGTCCGGGCCGAACTTGGCCAGGTCCAGCTGCTGCCCGACATAGCAGGCAAAGGCCCGGCCGCCTTCGGTCAGGGCCTTGCTGGTAAGCAGCATGCGGCGCACATCGGCGTGCACGATGATCGGGTCGGCGGCCTTATCCTGCGCTTGTGGGCCGCTGGCGGCGCGGCTTTGCAGGCGTTCGCGGGCATAGCCCACGGCGGCCTGATAGGAAGCCTCGGCGCAGCCGATGCCCTGGATGCCAATGGACAGGCGCTCGTAGTTCATCATGGTGAACATGGCGGCCAGGCCCTTGTTCGGCTCGCCGATCAGGTAGCCGCTGGCGCCGTCGAAGTTCATCACGCAGGTGGCGGAGGCCTTGATCCCCATCTTGTGCTCGATGGAGCCGCAGCTCACGGCGTTGCGCGCACCCAGGCTGCCATCGGCACCCACCAGCACCTTGGGCACCAGGAACAGCGAGATGCCACGGGCGCCGGCCGGGGCATCGGGCAGCTTGGCCAGCACCAGATGGATGATGTTCTCGGTCAGGTCCTGCTCGCCGCCGGTGATAAAGATCTTGCTGCCGCTGATGCGGTAGCTGCCGTCGGCCTGGGGTTCGGCGCGGGTGCGGATCAGCCCCAGGTCGGTGCCGGCATGGGCCTCGGTCAGGCACATGGAGCCGGCCCAGCGACCCTCGTACATGGGCGGCAGGTAGGTGGTCTTCAGCGCTTCACTGGCATGGGCGTCGATGGCCAGGCAGGCCCCGGAGGACAGGGCCGAGTACAGCGCGAAGCTGGAGCCGGCGCCGTAGAGCATTTCCTCGAAGGCCACGGCGAGCATCTTGGGCATGCCCATGCCGCCATAGGCCGGGTTGCCGGAAAGACCCACCCAGCCGCCCTGGATATAGGTGGCGTAGGCCTGCTTGAACCCGGCCGGCGTGCGCACCTCGCCATCTGCCCACTGCGCCCCTTCCTCGTCGCCGCTACGGTTGAGCGGGGCGATCAGGGTGCCCGTGACCTTGGCAGCTTCTTCCAGAATGGCGTCGGCGGTGTCGCCATCCACGCTGTCGGCCAGGGCCGGCAGGCGCACCCACAACTCGGTGGCGGCAAAGACTTCATGCAGGACAAAGCGCAGGTCGCGCAGCGGGGCGTTGTACTCGGGCATCGGCAGTTTCTCGCAGGCAGGGCCACGGCGGGCGCGGCGGGTGATAAAAAAGGCCCGCCGGAGCGGGCCGCAGGGTCAATCAGCCTCGGGTTGGCTGTTGACGGAGGTTTTCGTGGTGAACCTGAGCAAGTGGGTGCGTTCCACCAGAATGTATAGCGCCGCACCGGCCGCCAGGCCCCAGCCCGCGCCGTACACGGCCAGGACCACACCCATGGTGCCGGCCACGCCGCGCTCGGTGTTGTTGCCCAGCTGCTCGAAGCCCACCATCAGGCAGATATAGCCGGTGAGGATCAGGGTCAGGGACAGGGCGATCGGCAATACCGGCTGGAAGAAGCTCACCAGCGGCAGGGCGAACAGGGCGATAAAGCCGGTGATCCAGAAGGTGCCGGCGCCGCTGTAGATCGAGTCCATGGCCTTGCGCCCGTACTTGTAGCGCTCGGCCATGGTCGCCGCCACGGCGGTCCACAGCGGCCCGGCCAGGCCCGGGTAGGGGGCGAAGAAGGCGTGCAGGGCGTTGCGGATGGCGGTCACCAGGTGCACGCGGTCGATATTGTTCTCGATCACCTCGTCGGTGCGCAGTTCATCGGCGCGCTGCATCAGCGACTGGCCGACGATGATGTCGCCGAAGGCAATCACATAGGCGATCACTGCGGTGGGCACGGCCAGCAGGAATACATCCAGGCCGGGGAAGCCGACGTTGAACGGCAGGTAGTTCCACATCTCGCCGAAGGCCGGCGCGGTGATGCCGAACTTCACGTCGGGCATCTTGTACTCGCCCACGGCAATGCCGATAAAGATGGCGATCAGCATGCCCGGCACCATGCCGTAGTTGACGATCTTGCGGGCGAAGGGCAGGCGCTCGGTCAGGCCCTTGAACGACACCGAGAACATCAGGTAGAGGCAGATCAGGCTGCCCAGCACCAGGGAGATCGGCGTATTGGCCAGGCGCCCACCGGTGGAAATCTCGCCCATCAGTGCGGCGATACCGGCGCCGATGATGATGCCGCCCTTCATGGAGTTGGGGATCAGCCGCACCAGGGTGCTGCCCAGGCGGGTGACGCCGAGGATCAGGAAGATCACGAACACCAGAAACTGCAGGGCGAACAGCGCCTGGATCGCCGCAGGACCCGGCTCGAAGTTGCCGAGAAACAGCAGCACCACGGGAATCCCCGGGGTGATCCAGCCGGGCACGAAGGGAACCCCGAGCAGTGCCGGCAGCATAAAGCCGATGCCGCACACCACCACATAGGCCAGGGCCACGTCGTAGGGCAGGCCGAGGTACTTTTCCAGCAGTGGGATCATCGCCAGGCTGACCACGAACATGATCAGGGCCTGGAGCATTTCCGCGGTTTCCCAGCGATAGTGCACGAAGGGCAGGCGCACCTTGAACGGGCCCAGGGGCCAGTGCGGTTGTTCGGCCCCGTCGGGGCGCTTGAAAATTTGCATGGGGGTTCTCCGTCGGCCCGGGGGCCGGTTCTTGTTGTTGTGCAAACGGTGCGGTTTTGCCGTAGCCCGGATGCAATCCGGGGGAGTCGAGTGCTTGGCCCCGGATTGCATCCGGGCTACGGGTGTCAGAGCGCCTTGGCCCTATCGCGCAGGACAAACTTCTGGATCTTGCCGGTGCTGGTCTTGGGCAGTTGGGTGAAGACGATGGTCTTGGGCACCTTGAAGCCGGCCAGGTGTTCGCGGCAGAAGGCGATGATGTCGGCCTCGCCGGTCGCCTGCTGGTCCACCTTGAGGGTGATAAAGGCGCAGGGGGTTTCCCCCCATTTCTCGTCCGGGCGCGCCACCACGGCGGCTTCCAGCACCGCCGGGTGGCGGTAGAGCACGCCTTCCACCTCGATGGTGGAGATGTTCTCGCCACCGGAGATGATGATGTCCTTGAGCCGGTCGCGGATTTCCACATAACCGTCCGGGTGGCACACCGCCAGGTCGCCGGTATGGAACCAGCCGCCCTCGAAGGCCTCGCTGGTGGCGCTGGGGTTCTTCAGGTAGCCCTTCATCACGGTGTTGCCGCGCATAAAGATCTCGCCGATGGTTTCGCCATCGCGAGGCACCGGCTCCAGGGTCTTGGGATCGCCCACCATCACCCCTTCCAGGGTCGGGTAGCGCACGCCCTGGCGCGACTTGATGCGCGCCCGCTCATCCAGCGGCAGTTCATCCCATTCGGCATGCCAGGCGCACACGGTGACCGGGCCATACACCTCGGTCAGGCCGTAGACGTGGGTGACCTTGATGCCCATTTCCTCCACCGCGCCGATGACCTTGGCCGGTGGCGCCGCGCCAGCCACCATGGCACTCACCGGGTGTTCGATGGCGGCCTTGGCCGCAGCCGGCATATTGACCAGGGCGTTGAGCACGATGGGCGCGCCGCACATATGGCTGACCCGATGCTCGCGGATCAGGTGCAATATCTTCTGCGGATCGACGCGACGGAGGAACACATGCACCCCGGCCAGGGCGGTGATGGTCCAGGGGTAGCACCAGCCGTTGCAGTGGAACATCGGCAGGGTCCACAGGTACACCGGGTGGTTGCCCATGGCCCAGGTCATCTGGTTGCCCAGGGAATTGAGGTAGGCGCCACGGTGGTGGTAGACCACGCCCTTGGGGTTGCCGGTGGTGCCGGAGGTGTAGTTGAGGCTGATCGCCTGCCACTCGTCGTCCGGCCACTGCCAGGCGAACTGCGGGTCGCCCTCGGCCAGCAGGGCTTCGTAGTCGAGGTCGCTGACCGCCTGGCCTTCGCCGTACTCGGGGTCGTCCACGTCGATCACCAGCGGCGGGTGGTCGAGCATGCCGACGGCGGCGCGGATCACCTCATGGAATTCACGGTCGGTGATCAGCACCTTGGCCTCGCCGTGCTGCAGCATAAAGGCGATGGCCTCGGCATCCAGGCGCACGTTGAGGGTATTGAGCACCGCGTCAATCATCGGCACGCCGAAGTGGGCTTCGAGCATGGCCGGGATGTTCGGCAGCATCACCGCCACCGTGTCGCCCTTGCCGATGCCGCGGCCGGCCAGGGCCGAGGCCAGGCGCCGGCAGCGTGCGTAGGTCTCGGCCCAGTTACGGCGGATCGAGCCATGGATCACTGCCGGGTAATGCGGGTAGACGCTGGCAGTGCGCTCGATAAAGCTCAGGGGCGAGAGGGCGATATGGTTGACGGCGGCAGGCGCAAGGCCCTGTTCATAGATCGACATGCGAATACCCACGGCAGTTTGAAGGCGCAGCGGCTGTGCGGTTACAGGCACAGGCCCGGTCTTGTTCTGGGTGAATTTATATAGCCAACTGAATCTATATGGAAGTTAAACCATAGTTTTATAGTATAGTTACCATATTCGTTTCAGGCCTATCCGGCTTTGGTCGCTTTGCTTTGCGTGCCTGTTACGCCGATGCTTGTCTGCCCCCATGGACGCCGACCGATGACTGATCTCGCTGACCCCAACGGCCTGGCCGTGCAGCTCAACAGCTGGTTGCACCTGCAGCGCGAGGGCCTGCCCCTGGCGGTGCGGGTCGATGCCCTGCTGCGCACCCTGCAGGCCTGCCCCGAGGTGCGTCAGGCCTTCTACCTGAGCTGGCAGGCGGGCACCGCCATCTACAGCCACGAGGGCGGCGCACCCCACCTGCCGCCGGGCTTCGGCGACCCGCTGCAGGCCAGTGATCAGCCATTGTTCGAGCGCCTGCAGCGTGAGCCGCGCCTGCCACTGGGCGAACTGCGCCAGCTTTCCTGCTGGCTGGCCGGGCGCCTGCGCCGGGCCGGCCTGAGTCAGGGCCAGGCCCTGGCCCTGGAGCTGGACAAGGGGCGTCCTGGGCTGCTGCTGATCGAGCTGCAAGAGGGCGTCGGCGATACCTGGCTGGCCCTGCTCCACGGCCTGTTGCGGGCGCTGCTGGACAGTCTGCCGCAGCAGCCCCGGGGCAGCCTGCTGCTGGGCAGCGACCCACAGCCCAGCCTGCTGCTGGATGCCCAGGCGCAGCCGTTGCAGCTCAACGCCGCCCTGCTGGCGCTGCTCGGCCCGCAGCCGCTGGCAAGCCTGCAGCACTGGTTGCCGGTCAATGCCGCGCAGTTGGTGCGCGCCTGCCTGCAGCAGGGCCGGGCTATCGAGGAAGTGGAAGCGCAGCATCAGGGCCAGGTGCTGATCTGGCTGTTTATGCCGGACGTGGTCGAGCAGCGGGTGCTGGCCCGGGCGCGCCTGGCCACCGTCCAGGTGCAGGCCGAGCGCGAGGCGGCCAAGGCCAGCCGGCTGTATCGCCTGATCACCGAAAACACTACCGACCTGATTTCCCGGCACACCCCGGAGGGGCTGTTTCTCGACGCCTCGCCGGCCAGCTGGACCCTGCTCGGCTACTGGCCGGAAGCCCTGCGCGGCACCCCGGTGCAGGCGCTGTTCCACGAGCAGGACCGTCAGCAACTGGTGGACAGCACACGCGAGGCCCTGGAGCAGGACGGCTACCACACCATGACCTACCGCATCCGCCACCGTGATGGCCATTACCTGTGGTTCGAGACCGCCAGCCGCGCCATTCGCGAAACCTATACCGGCGCGGTGGTGGAGGTGGTCAGCGTATCCCGGGATATCACCGCCCGGGTCCAGGCCGAGGAAAACAAGCGGCGTCTGGCCGAGGTGGTGGAGGCCAACACCGACCTGGTGCTGTTTATCGACCCGGGTGGGCGCCTGACCCACCTCAACCCCTCGGCCCGCCATGCCCTGCATATCGACGAGCAGCAGCCGTTGCCGGCCCTGGAGGCGCTGCTGGCCGCGGAAGATCTGCGCCGCCTGCACGACAGCGGCTGGGCCCGCGCCGATGCCACCGGGGTGTGGAGTTGCGAGGCGCGCCTGCTGCCCCTGGGCGGCCTCGCGCCGCTGCCGGTATCCCTGGTGCTGCTGGCGCACCGTGGCCGTGATGGCGAGCACTACTACTCCCTGGTGGCCCGCGACATGACCGAGCGCGAACTGCGCGAAGCCCAGCAGCGCCGGCATCAGGACGAACTGGCGCACACCGCGCGCCTGGTCACCCTGGGCGAGCTGGCTTCGGGCATCGCCCACGAGATCAATCAGCCCCTGGCGGCGGTGGTCAACTACGCCAGCGCCAGCCAGCGCTACCTCAAGAGCCTGGCGGACAACCCCCAGGCGGCGGACAAGGTGGCCCAGGGCCTGGCGCGCATCACCGAGCATGCCAACCATGCCTCGGAAGTGATCAAGCGCCTGCGCGCCTTTCTGCGCAAGGGCCAGCGGCGCATGCAGGCCCTGGATATGGCCGAGGTGGCGCGCGAGGCCGTGCGCCTGTGCCAGTGGGAGGCCAGCAGCTGGCAGGTGAATATCGTCGAGCAGCTGGGCGACAATCTGCCGCCGGTGTACGCCGACCGCGTGCTGCTGGAGCAGGTACTGCTCAACCTGCTGCGCAATGCCATCGAGGCCAACCGCGAACGCCATCCCGGCGCCGCCTCGCAGATTCGCCTGCACAGCCGCGAGGTGGAGGGCAGCCTGGCGATCCAGGTGATCGACCAGGGGCCGGGGGCCAGTGCCGAGCAACTGGGCAAGCTGTTCACCCCCTTCTACACCAGCAAGGCCGAAGGGTTGGGCCTGGGCCTGTCCATGAGTCGCAGCATCATCGAAGGCTTTGGCGGAGCCCTGGAGGCCAGCCCCGACCCTGGTGGCGGCCTGTGCCTGGAGTGCCGCCTGCCCCTGGGCCGCGGCGAAGACCATGAATAAACCGACAAGGAGACGGGCATGAGCCTGCAGCAACAACTGGTGTACGTGGTCGATGACGACCAGGGCATGCTCGATTCCACCCTCTGGCTGCTCGACTCGGTGGGCCTCAAGGCGCTGCCCTTTACCAGCGGCCGGGCCTTTCTCGATGCCTGCGAGCCCCAGGCCAACGCCTGCGTGCTGCTGGATGTGCGCATGCCCGGCATGGGCGGGCTGAATGTGCAGGAGGAGATGCGCGCCCGTGGCATGGAGCTGCCGGTGATCTTTGTCAGCGGCCATGCCGATGTACCCATCGTCGTGCGCGCCTTCAAGGCCGGTGCGGTGGACTTTATCGAGAAGCCCTATAACGAGCAGCTGCTGCTCGACAGCGTGCAGCAGGCCCTCGATCGCCAGGCGCCCAAACCCCAGGTCGACCCCCGGCTGCAAGGGCTGCAGCAGCGTCTGGCCAGCCTGACCCCGCGCGAGCGCGACGTGCTGCTGCCCCTGGTACGCGGCTACACCAGTCGCGAAGTGGCCGAGCAGCTGCAGATCAGCATCAAGACCGTGGATCTGTACCGCTCGCGGGTGATGAAGCGCATGCAGGCCGAGACCCTGGCCGACCTGGTGGGCATGGCCATTGCCGCCGGGCTGGTGGATGCGTTGCAGCTACGTTCTGCCGAGTCGATGCACCAATAGCGCGCGGTATCTTTGGCAACGAATCGTGCGTCTATCCGCCGCTGTTGGATTGCTACTATGGGTTGTAGCGCCATTACTGGACCTGCATATCCCGCCTGGGTAAACGAATGATTCTGGAACTGATCAAGAACATCACCCTGCTGATCACCCTGTGTTGGCTGCATGGCCTGCTGATGCGTGGTCTGGAGGCTCGGCCTGTGCTGGGCAAGCTGGCGGCCGGGGCGCTGTTCGGGGCGGTATGCATTGCCGGCATGCTGATGCCGATGAAGCTTGAGGAAGGGCTGATCTTCGACGGCCGTACCGTGGTGCTGAGCATGGCCGCCTTCTTCGGTGGCCCCCTGGTTGGCCTGGTCGCCGGCGGCATGGCTGGTGCCTTCCGCTGGTGGCTGGGTGGCGTGGGCGTGGTGCCCGGCATGCTCAATGTGCTGATGCCGGTGCTGCTGGGCCTGCTGTTCCGCTACCTGCAGCAGCGCCGCTGGGTGTCGTTCAACGTCTTTTCCCTGCTGATATTTGCCCTGTTGCTGCAGGCCTTGCAGGTGCTCAACCTGATGCTGCTGCCGGCCGAGCGCTTCGCCCTGTTTATGCAGCATGCGCTGGCGCCCCTGATCGGTGTGCTGATTCCATCGACCCTGTTGCTGGGCCTGCTGCTCAGGGACACCGAGCGGCAGAAACTGGCGCGCCAGGCGCTACGCCAGAGCGAGGCGCAGCTGCGCGCGATTACCGAGGCGGTGCCCGACCTGACCCTGGTGCTGGATGAGGACGGCCGCTACCTGAAGATCAAGTCGCCAGACAACCGGCTGCTGTATGCCGGCGGGCAGGCTCTGCTGGGCCGGCGCCTGCATGATGTGCTGCCGCTCAGCCAGGCGGATCTGTTTATGCAGTTCATTGCCCGCACCCTGGCCAGTGAAGAGCCGCAGAGCCTTGAATACGGCATGCAGACGCCAGCCGGCCATCGTACCTTCGAGGCCCGTGCGCGGCGCCTGGATGCGCTGATCGAGGGGCGGCGCGCCGTGGTGCTGATGGCGCGGGATATCACCGAGCGGGTGGCCCTGGAGCTGGACAAGCGCATTGCCTCGATTGCCTTCGAGTCGCAGCAGGGCATGCTGATTACCGATGCCAAGACCCATATCCTCAAGGTCAACCGCGCCTTTACCCAGATCACCGGCTACAGCGCCGAGGATGTGGTTGGCCAGCCCACCCGCATGCTCGGCTCGGGCCGTCAGGGCCCCGCGTTCTATCAGGAGCTCTGGGCCACCCTGATGGAAACCGGGGTGTGGGAAGGCGAGATCTGGAACCGGCGCAAGAATGGCGAGGTTTTCCCCGAGTGGCTGACCATCAGTGCGGTGCGTGACGAGCAGGGCCGGGTGACCAACTATGTGGCCTCGCTCACCGATATCAGCGAGCGCAAGAGCGCCGAACAGAAGATCCAGCATTTGGCGTTCTACGATCCGCTTACCGGCCTGCCCAATCGGCGCCTGCTGCGCGATCGCCTGCAGCAGGCCATGATCCAGTGCGACCGCAAGGGCCAGTATGCGGCGCTGGTGTTCCTCGACCTGGATGACTTCAAGAACGTCAACGACCTCTATGGCCATCAGGTCGGTGACGAGCTGCTCTGCCAGGTGGCCGAGCGCCTGCGCAGCAACCTGCGCGAGCTGGATACGGTGGCGCGCCTGGGCGGTGACGAGTTCGTGATCCTGCTGGAGGGGCTTGAGCTCTATGCCGAGGAGGCCGCAGCCCAGGTCGAGCATATCGGCAGCGGCCTGTTGCTGGCGCTGCGCCAGCCCTACGAGGTCAATGGCCAGCGCTTTCACAACAGCGCCAGCCTGGGGGTGGTGCTGTTCAACGACGAACTGCAGACGGTGGACGAACTGATGCAGCGCGCGGACCTGTCCATGTACAGCTCCAAGGCGGCGGGCAAGAACGCCCTGAGCTTCTACGATCCGCAGATGCAGGCGGCGGTGAGCACGCGCCTGCGGTTGGAGGAGGACATGCGCCGTGGCCTGGATGCCGGCGAGTTTGTCCTGTTTCTGCAGCCCCAGGCCAACTGGCGGGGCACCTGGCTCGGCGCCGAGGCGCTGGTGCGCTGGCAGCATCCCGAGCGCGGCCTGCTCGGCCCCGGCGCCTTTATCGAGACTGCTGAGCGCTGCGGGCTGATCGAGCAGCTGGACCTGGCGACCCTGCGCCTGGCCTGCCAGCTGCTGGCCCGCTGGGCCGACCAGGCGCCGCTGAGCCACCTGAGCCTGGCGGTGAATATCAGCGCCCGCCTGCTCTACAAGGATGATTTTGTCGAACTGGTCCAGCAGGCCCTGGCGACCTCCCAGGCCAACCCCCTGCACCTGAAGCTGGAAATCACCGAATCCCTCTTGCTCAGCGACAAGGACAAGGCGGTGCAGCGCATGCAGGCCCTGCGCGCCATGGGCATACGCTTTTCCATCGACGATTTCGGTACCGGCTATTCGTCCATGGCCTACCTGCAGCAACTGCCGCTGGACCAGTTGAAGATCGACCAGTCCTTTGTCCGCGACCTGCCGGACAACCCCGGTAGCCTGGCGATCGTGCGCGCCATTCTGGCCATGGCTGTTGGCCTGGGGCTGGAGGTGATCGCCGAAGGGGTGGAAACCCCGGCCCAGCAGGCGTGCCTGCGCGATAACGGCTGCCAGCACTTCCAGGGCTATCTGTTTGCCAAGCCGCTCAGCGTCGAGGACTTCGAGGCCGCGGCGTTGCCGGCGGTGGAGGTGCTCTAGCAGGCCGTTGAAAAACTACCTACGTGGGCAATCCTGCGTTAAAAACGACCTCACAGCCGAAGGCTGAACGCGCTTTAGCGCGGCCCCACAGGGGTGAGCGAAGCGAATCAAATGCTCATTTACAACACGTAAACTCCGCTTTTTCGGCCATTTTTGCCTTGTCTTGCCTGCCTCGCCTACGTTTTTCAACGGCCTGCTAGTACTTGGCTGAGGCACGCGGATTGCGGACATGGCCCGCGCCTACAGGGTCAGGCCGCGATCAGGCCAGGCTATGCCACTGTTCCAGTATCTCGGCCGGGCCTGGCTGGGCGAACAGGTAACCCTGGAACTTCTGGCAGCCCATGCGCAGCAGGGCGTCGCGCTGCTCGAGGGTTTCCACGCCTTCGGCGGTGACTGCCAGGCCCAGGTTACTGCCCAGGGCCAGGATGGTGCGCACGATGGCGGCGTCGCTGGGGTGGTCGAGAAGGTCGCGGACAAAGGACTGGTCGATCTTCAGCTGGTTCAGCGGCAGGCGCTTGAGGAAATTGAGCGAGGAATAGCCGGTGCCGAAGTCATCCAGGGAGAAGCGCACGCCATGGGTCTTGAGCTGCAGCATCTTGTCGATCAGCGCTTCCACATCCTCCACCAGCTGGCTTTCGGTCAGCTCCAGCTCCAGGCGGTTGGGGTTGGCCCCGGTTTCCGCCAGGGTGGCCAGCACTTCCTCGACAAAGTCCGGGTGGTGAAACTGGCGGGCGCTGACGTTGATGGCCAGGCACAGGTGGCTCATCTGCGGCTGCTGTGCCCAGGCCACCAGCTGTTCGCAGGCGGCGTGCAGAATCCAGCGGCCCAGGGGCAGGATCAGCCCGGTGCTTTCCGCCACGGGAATGAATGCCCCCGGTGAGACCAGGCCGCGCTCGGGATGCTGCCAGCGCACCAGGGCTTCGGCGCCGAGCAGGCGCCCCTGGGCATCCACCTGGGGCTGGTAGTGCAGGATGAAATCGCCGGCGCCCAGGCTCTGGCGCAGGTCGTTTTCCAGGCTGGCGCGGGCCGTCACTTCGGCCTGCATGCGCGGGTCGAAGAAACGCAGGCCGTTGCGCCCGGCGGCCTTGGCCTGGTACATGGCCAGGTCGGCGCGCTTGAGAATGTCGTCCACATTGCACTGGCCATCGGGAAACAGGGCGACGCCAATGCTGGCGGTGCTGATATGGCTACGGCCCTTGAGGTCGTAGGGGGCGGCCAGGGCCTGCACCAGCTTGTTGCCGACCACCTCGACCTGGCGGGCGGTGCGCATCGGGTCGCTGCTCAGGCCTTCGAGCATCACCACGAACTCATCGCCGCCCAGGCGCGCCAGGGTGTCCTGGCTACGCACATGCTGGCTGAGGCGGGCTGCGGCCTGCAGCAGCAACTGGTCACCCATGTCGTGGCCGAGGGTGTCGTTGAGGTCTTTGAAATTGTCCAGGTCGATAAACAGCAGGGCGCCCTGCTGCAGGCCGCGGTCATGCTTGGCCAGGGCCAGTTGCAGGCGGTCGAGCAGCAGGCGGCGGTTGGGCAGGCCGGTGAGCGGGTCGTAGAAGGCCAGCTGGTTGATCTTTTCCAGGTTGCGCTTGTGCTCGGTGATATCGGTGGAAATGCCGCACAGGGCATAGATCTCGCCCTTGCTGTTGCGCAGCGGCAGCTTGATCGACAGGTAGGCATGTTCCTCGCCGCCATCCAGGCTGCGGTTGATTTCCTCGGTTTCCACCCGCTCGCCCAGGCTCAGTACGCGGCGGTCGTTCTCGTGCAGCTTGGCCGCGGTGTCGATATCGAAAAAGTACTCGTCGGTCTTGCCGATCACCTGCTCGCGGGACTGGCCGAACAGCTCGCAGACCTTGCGGTTGGCGTACTGGTAACGCAGGTCGGGGTCCTTGATGTAGATATGGGCTTCGACGCTGTCGAGGATGGTGTTCAGGCGCCGCTCGCTGCTCTGCAGCTTGCGGGTTTTTTCCGCCACCTGACGGCGCAGCAGCACGGCGCCGGTCAGGGCCATCAGCAGCAGCAGGCTAAGGCTGCCCAGGCCCCACCAGACGCCCTGCGGGATCAGCAGCCTGGGCTGTTCGCCGCCCCAGTGCTGCAGGGTCTGGTAGTAGAAGGAGCCGGGGGCGTTCTGCCAGTCCTGCAGGTGGCGGTCGATGGCGGCGAGCAGGTCGGCATTGCGGCCCTTGGTGGTGGCATAGAACAGCTGGGCCGGCTGGAACATGATGGGGGTGGCCAGCAGTTCGAAGCGCGGGGCATGGAAGTCGCCGAAGCGCTGGTTGGCCACCACCACGTCGGCCTGGCCCATCTTCACCAGCTCGAAGCCCTGCAGCAGGCTGCTGACCCCGATCAGCTGGGCCCTGAGGCCGAAGCTGTGCAGCAGGTCTTCCAGGTAGCTCTGCTGTACCGAGCCTTCCAGCACGGCGATCTGCCGGCCATCGAGGTCGAGCATGGACTCCAGACGCTGCTCGCCGCGGCTGTACAGCTGCGACCAGCTATACAGCGAGGGCACCTTGTGGAAGTCCAGCACCAGGGCGCGGGCGTCGTTGTAGGCCACATCCGGCAGCAGGTCGATTTCCCCGCTCTGCAGCCATTCCAGGCATTGCTGCCACTGGCAGCTGACCGGCTTGAGCTGCCAGTTCTCGCGCTCGGCGATTTCATTCAGCAACTCGCCGAGAATGCCCGAGGGGCGGCCCCTGGCATCCAGCAGCAGCTTGGGCTCGTTGGCATAGACCCCGACGCTGACCAGGCGCGTCTCGGCCCAGGCCGGCAGGCACGGCAACAGGCCGAGCAGGCCCAGGTACAGGGCCATGCCGGCGCAAGGCAATAGGCGCTTCATGCGTGAGTCGGCTTCCGTTCGCAATCCATGGTCTAACAATAGCCAGTAAACGGCGGCTGTGCTGGTTTGGCGCGGGGTAAATTTGGAGGGGCGGGCCCGCCGTATTGACCGCACAGGGCCGTTCGGGCCGCTTACTCGGCCCAGCCCTGGTAGAGATAGGTCATGGGCCTGGGGCCCTTGAGGTAACGGTTTTCCAGGGCGCCGATGGCAAAGCCGCCGGCAGCCAGCAGGGCGGGGATGTCACGATCGAGGTGGCAGCCACCGGCCAGGGGCTTCCATAGCGGCGTCAGGCGCTGCTGCCAGCGCACCACCGGCGCATCCGGGGCCAGGCCGTGTTCGCAGAACAGCAGGCGCCCGCCGGGTTTGAGAACCCGGCGCATCTCCCTGAGGGCGGCGACGGCATCGGGGATGGTGCACAGGGTGAAGGTGCAGACGATGCTGTCGAAACTGGCCGTCTCGGCCTGGATCTGGCCCAGCTCCAGGGCCACCATCTCGACTGGTATGGTGATCGCAGCGGCGCGCTGGCGGGCCAGTTTCTGCATCGCGGCACTGGGGTCGACGCCGACGATGAGGTTGACCCGGGCCGGGTCGTAGAAGCTCAGGTTAAGGCCGCTGCCGATGCCGATCTCCAGCACTCGGCCATGGGCCTGGGGCACGATCTGCGAACGGGCCTTCATCACCTCGCCCATGCCACAGGCAAAGTCGATCAGGTGGGGTAACAGGTAGCGCTCGTAGAGGCCCATGCTTCGCTCTGCTATTGGTTGTCGTTGGCGGCATCGGTATCGGCATTGTCGCCACTGATGGCGGCAAAGCAGCGCAGACGATGGGGTTGGCCGCCGCTGTGCAGCGCCCAGCAGTCATCCACGGCCTGGTATTGGGCGGCCTGTACTTCGGCCAGGCTGAACTGCCATTTGCGCAGGGTGCGGCCGTCCATGCACTCGATATGCAGGAAGGGGCGTTCGGCCGGGGCGTCAAGTTGTGCCTGGTCGAGTTCGAAGTGCCAGGCATGCAGGTCGTCGACTTCCAGCATATCGGCCTGCTGCAGGGCAGCGAGCAGTTGTTCGGGGTGGTTCATGGTGGGATTCCTGTTGGGGCTTAGCGGCCCAGGCGGCGCAGTTCTGCGGATTCGACGATACGGCAGCCATCGCCTTCCTCCAGGGCCAGGCGCCACAGGGCCCGGGCCAGTACGGTGGCCTTGATCGCGCGATAGTTGCCCGGCAGCCAGCGCATCAGGGGTGCAGCCAGGCGCTCACCCAGGCGCAGCTCCTGGCGGGCGCCGAGCAGCAGGGAGGGGCGCACTATGGTCAGCTGTGGCCAGTCCTGGGCCTTAAGGGCCTGTTCCATTTCGCCCTTGACCCGGTTGTAGAACACCGAAGACTGGGCATCGGCGCCCAGGGCGCTGACCACCAGCAGGTGGCGCGCGCCCAGCTCCCGGGCACGGCGGGCGAAAGCCAGCACCAGGTCATGGTCGACGGCGCGGAAGGCCGCTTCCGAACCGGCCTGCTTGAGGGTGCTGCCCAGGCAGCAGAACGCGACGTCCACGGGCCCCTGCAGCATGGGCAGCAGCTCGCCGAGCTCGCCCACCGGGTTTTCCAGGTGGCCATGGGCCGCCAGGGGGCGGCGGCTGGGGGCCAGTACGCGGGCCACGGTGGGTTCGCTGAGCAGGCGGTCCAGCAGGTGTTCGCCGGTCAGGCCGGTGGCGCCAGCGAGAAGGATATGCTGCGGCGTCAGGTACATGGGGGCAGGCTCTCCGCGGATAAATTCAGTTTAGCGGCCCTGAGGGGCTTCTGGGTGTTGTTGGGCCAGGGCTTATGCCGGTGGTGCGGCTGGCCGTTCGGCGAGCCAGCGGCGCCATTGGGCGAGCACCGGCGCGGCCGGGCTGATCTGCGGCTGCGAGGCTTCGAAGCCTTCTTCCTCCTCGCGCAGGCTGACCGCTGCGCTGGCCAGCTTGAAGGCTTCTTCGAGGTCGTCGGTCTGCTGCAGGGCTTCGGCGAACAGGGCGCGGCCGAAATAGGTGAAGTCGTTTTCTTCCGAACAACCGAAGGATACGCGGTCGGCCCGGGCGGCGGTCATGATCAGGGTCTTGTCATCCTTGAGCGGCTCGATAAAGCCGCCGGAATAGCAGGCGGAAATCACCAGTACCTTGTGCCGCTCGCGCAGCGGGGCCAGGGCTGCCGCCAGTTCGCTGGCGGGCAGGTCGTTGAGTTCCAGGCGCGGCATGTCCAGGTGCAGCTCGTGGCTGGCCGAGCCGTGGCTGGTCAGGTAGATAAAGATCAGGTCTTCGGCGCCGCTGCGCTCGGCCAGGGCCTGGGCGGCGCGGTGCAGGCTTTCGCGGCTGGCGATGGGACGGTCGGCCAGGTGGTCGCGGTGGTTGATCAGGCTGATGCGGCCATGGGCGGCGAAGCGCTCGCCGAGCAGGTTGGCCACGTAGTCGGCTTCGCGCATAAAGACGCTCTGCTTGCCGTCGCCGGCTACGGTCAGGGCATACAACTCGATGGCCGGGGTCGAGGCGGGCAGGGCGGCGATGGCTTCCTGCAGCAGGCGGCCCTGCTCCAGCAGCCCCAGCTCCAGCGGATCGGGCAGGCTTTGGCCAGCTTCATCGCGGATGCGCTGGCCGCGCTGCCAGGTGCCAGCCAGGCGCTGTCCCGTGGCCAGGGTCAGCTGGCCATTACCGTGGAAGCGGCCGTGGGCGAAGCGGCCCTGGTAGCGGCTGCCATCGGCCAGGCGTAGCTCGCCTTCGCCATGAAAGCGCCAGTTGCGCAGCTGGCCTTGGTAGTGGTTGCCGTCGGCGCCCTTGAACTCGCCCTCGCCGCTGGCCGCACCCTGCTGGAACTGGCCATTCCACACGTCGCCATCGCTGCTCTGGTAGCGGCCTTGGCCATGGAAGCGGTCATGCTTGAATTCGCCGCTGTAGAGGTCACCATCGCTGCTCTGGAAGGTGCCCTGGCCGTTGAGCTGGCCGAGTTCGAACGGGCCGCTGAACTGGTTGCCGGCGCTGTCGATACGCACGCCCTGGCCATGGGGTTGGCCCTGGCTGAACTGGCCCTGGTAACTGGAGCCGTCGGCCCATTGCAGCTGGCCCAGGCCATGGAGCTGGTCATCCGCGAACTCGCCGCTGTAGTCCTGGCCACCCTGCACCAGGCGGCCTTCGCCGTGCATGCGGCCGCGCTGGAAGCGGCCTTCGTAGTAACTGCCGTCGCGGTAGTCGAGGCGGCCCTGGCCGTGGAAATCGCCGAGGGCGAACTCGCCTTGGTAATGCTCGCCGGCAGCGCCCTGCCAGCGCCCCTGGCCATGGGCCTGGCCGTCCTTGAAGTGGCCCTCGAACCAGCTGCCGTTGGGGTAGTCCAGGCGCCCCGGGCCCTGCAGCAGGCCGTCGACCACTTCGCCACGATAGCGGCTGCCATCGGGCAGTATGGCGTTGGCGGGCAGCAGGGATTGGGCTTCACCGCAGGCGGCCAGCAGCAGGGCCAGGGTGAGGGGAGCCAGGGGAATAAGGCGCATGGCAGCTATCCGGGCTGAAAGGGCTTGACCAAGAGTATGCCGCAAATACCGGGCGATGCTCTGCGACGGGGCCTGCATGGCATAACAAAAAGGCGCGCCGGGTTATCCCGGCGCGCCTTGATTGAGCGTTGAATCAGACGAAGCAGAGGGTCAGGGGCTCGGCGATATAGGCCGGCTTCTCCGAACCTTCGATCTCCAGTACGGCCTTGGCCTTGAGCAGCCACTGGCCGGGGTTCTTTTCGGTAGCGTCGGTCAGGGTCACCACCAGGCGCACCTTGGAGTTGACCTTGACCGGCTGGATAAAGCGTACGCTGTCCAGGCCGTAGTTGACCGCCATTTTCAGGCCCTGGGGCATGACCATGATGCCTTCCATCAGCTTGGGCACCAGGGACAGGGACAGGAAACCATGGGCAATGGTGGTGCCGAAGGGGGTGAGCTTGGCCTTTTCCGGATCGACATGAATAAACTGGTGGTCGCCGGTGCATTCGGCGAACTGGTTGATGCGGTCCTGATCGATGGTCAGCCACTCGGAGCGACCGAGTTCCTTGCCCACGTAGTTCTGCAGTTCCGCGACGGGTACTTGAGGCATGCTTTCTCCTTGAAACGCTTATGTTGTTATTGGGTGGCGCTAAATCCTTTATGGCCGTAGATCACCACGGCGGGCGGCCCCGGTCAAGTGGCAGATTGCAGCCCGCTTGCGACCATCGGACTCGCTCAAGCCCGGCCGCTGCGCGGCTCATCGGCTTATAATGGCCAGCAGTGCGCCCCCATCATAAGCAACGGAGATCGACCCCTATGCTGCTTCGCGGCCTTTCCTGGCTGGTGCTTTGCCAGTTGCTCGGCACGGCTCTCAATGTGCTGCTGTTGCCCATGCTGCCGGGGCCGATCATCGGCATGCTGCTGCTGTTCGCCTTTCTGCTGCTGCGTGGCGAAGTGGGCGAGCCGCTGCACCAGGCCTCCAGCAGCCTGCTCAAGTACCTGCCGCTGCTGCTGGTGCCGCCGGCGGTGGGGGTAATGGCCTATGCCGAGGCGATTGCCGCCGACTTCTGGGCCGTGGCCGGCGCCCTGCTGTTGTCTTTGCTGATCTCCATTGTGTTTGCCGGCTGGCTGATGCAGAAACTGATCGACCGCCAGCAGCGGGAGGACGCATGAGCCCGGATTGGCTGGCGGCCTGGCAGGCCGTGACCCATCACCCGCTGTTCGGCGTGGGCATCACCCTGGGCGCCTACCAGCTGGCCATGGCCGCCTACGAGAAGACCCGCTGGGTGTTCCTGCAGCCGGTGCTGGTGTCCATGCTGACGGTGATCGGCATCCTCTTGCTGTGCGGCCTGAGCTATGCCGAATACCAGGGCAGCGTGGCGGCCCTGACCCTGTTCCTCGGGCCGGTCACCGTGGCCCTGGCGGTGCCGCTGTTTCTCAACCTGCGGCGCATCCGCCAGCTGCTCTGGCCGATTCTGATCACCCTGGCCGTGGCCGGGGTGTTCGCCACCGTGCTGGGGGTGGGCCTGGCCTGGCTGCTGGGCGCCGAGCGGATCATGCTGATGAGCATGGCGCCCAAGTCGGTGACCTCGCCCATTGCCATGCTGGTGGCCAGCCAGATCGGCGGTATCGCCGCGTTGGCGGCAGTCTTCGTGATGATCACCGGGATCATCGGCGCCATCTGCGGCCCTGCCCTGCTCCGGCGTTGTGGCGTACGCCATCAGGCCGCCCTGGGCATGGCCCTGGGCCTGACCGCCCATGCCGTGGGTACCGCCCGCGCCCTGCAGGAGGGCGAGGAGTGCGGCGCCTTCGCCGCCCTGGCCATGAGCCTGATGGGTGTGGTGACCGCCGTGCTGCTGCCCCTGGCCATTGTCATGTTGTTGTGAGGAACCTTTAGTGAATCTGCCGCTGTTTCCGCTCAAGACCGTGTTGTTTCCCGGCTGCATGCTGGATTTGCAGATATTCGAGGCGCGCTACCTGGATATGATCAGCCGCTGCATGAAGCAGGGCGAGGGCTTCGGCGTGGTGTGCATCATCGACGGCGAGGAGGCCGGTGAGGCCGCCGGGGAGTTCGCCGCCATCGGTTGTGAAGCCTTGATCCGCGACTTCGAGCAGCGTCCCAATGGCCTGCTGGGCATTCGCGTGCAGGGCGGGCGGCGCTTTCGCGTGGAGCAGGCCCAGGTGCTGCCCGACCAGTTGACTCTGGGCCAGGTGCACTGGCTGGCCGAGGCCGACGAGCAGCCGCTGCAGGCCGAACATGCCGATCTGCTGGCCCTGCATGATGCCCTCAGTGCCCACCCGCTGGTGGCCAGCCTGGGCATGCAACTGGAACCGGCCGGGCAGCTGGCCCTGGCCAATCAGCTGGCCTACTTGCTGCCCCTGGCGGCCGAAGACAAACTGCACCTGCTGGCCCTGCCCGAGCCGCTGCAGCGCCTGGAGTTTCTGCAGCAGGTGCTGGAACAGTTGCAGGGGCAGCTGGGGGGCTGACGCCGGCGCCCCGGGCAGCCTATGCTGCGTCCACCTCTTTCGATGACAAGGCGTCCCCTATGCTGCTGGCTCGGCTGATTCTCGTCCTGCAACTGCTGGCCCTGGCGGGCCTGGGCCTGGCCTATTTTATCCAGCCCCATGAAATGACCCATCTCAGCGGCATGCTGCTGATGGCACCGGCGGCGGTGACCGATGTGCGCGCCTATTACGGTGGCCTGCAACTGGGGCTGGCGGCTTACCTGGGTTTGGCTCTGATGCGCCCGGCGCTGATCGCCCCGGCCCTGACCCTGCTGGTGCTGCTCTACAGCGTGCTGGCTCTGGCCCGCATTGGCGGCCTGTATCTGGACGGCGGCGCCCAGCAGACCTTCAACCTCTATGCCCTGCTGCTGGAGGTGGTATCCGCCGGGTTGTGCTTCTGGGCGTTGCGTGGGCTTAACGCGCCGGGTACTCGCTGATCACCCGCTCGGCCCCATCGGCTTGTAGCCCCAGCACCCGATAGGCATCGTGGCGATCGCCGTATTCCATGCCCGGCGAGCCCATGGGCATGCCCGGTACGGCGGCGCCAAGCAGGTCCGGTTGCTGGCGCAGCTTGAGAATGTCCGCCGCCGGTACATGGCCTTCGACAAACTGGCCGTCGATCACCCCGGTATGGCAGGAGCTCAGGCGCGGCGGTACGCCCAGGCGCTGTTTGACCGCGCTCATGTCCTCTTCCACATGGTCATGCACGGTAAAGCCGTTGTCTTCCAGATGCTCGATCCAGGCCTTGCAGCAGCCGCAGTTGGCGTCGCGGTGCACGTCGATGTTCAGGGCCTCCGCTGCCTGGGTCAGGCCGCTCAGGGCCGCGAGCAGGGTCAGTGTCAGTAAACGCATGGTTGCTCTCCAGGCAGGGTTTCAGCGCCGCTGCAGCAGCACCCCGGCCTCCATATGGTGGGTATAGGGGAACTGGTCGAACAGGGCGCAGCGGCTGATGCGATGGCTATCGTGCAGCTGGGCGATATTGGCCGCCAGGGTTTCCGGGTTGCAGGAGATATACAGAATATTGTCGAAGCGCCGGGTCAGCTCGCAGGTGTCCGCATCCATACCGGCGCGGGGCGGGTCGACGAACACGCTGCCGAAGTCATAGCTCTTGAGGTCGATATCGGCCAGGCGGCGGAACGGGCGCACCTCGTTGAGGGCCTCGGTCAGCTCTTCGGCGGACAGGCGCACCAGCTTGACGTTATTGATGGCGTTGCCGGTCAGGTTGGCCAGGGCGGCGTTCACCGAAGTCTTGCTGATTTCGGTGGCCAGCACCTGGCGCACTCGGGTGGCCAGGGGCAGGGTGAAATTGCCGTTGCCGCAGTACAGCTCCAGCAGGTCGTCGTCGCGCTGGCCCAGGGCCTCATAGGCCCAGCCGAGCATCTTCTGGCAGACCTCGCCATTGGGCTGGGTAAAGGCGCCTTCTGGCTGACGGTAGCGGAAGCTACGCCCGGCCACCTGCAGTTCTTCCTCCACATAGTCCTTGCCGATAACGATGCGCTTGCCCCGGGAGCGCCCGACGATGCTCACCTGCAGCTCACTGGCCAGCTGCTCGGCGGCGGCCTGCCAGGCGTCGTCCAGTGGGCGGTGGTAGCACAGGGTGATCAGCGCATCGTCGCTCAGGGTGGTGAGAAATTCCACCTGGAACAGCTTGAAACTCAGAGCGGAAGAGGCCTGCCAGGCGGCCTTCAGGCGCGGCATCAATTCATTGATACGGCGGCTGGCGATGGGGAACTGCTCGAAAAAGATCGGCGTATGTTTGTCGCCGGCCTCGAACATGGCGTAGTGACGATCCTCGCCCTCGCGCCACAGGCGAAACTCGGTGCGCAGGCGGTAGTGCTCGCGGGGCGAGTCGAACACCTCGGGCTCGGGAGCTGCGAAGGGCGCCAGCAACTCGCGCAGGCGCTGGGTTTTCTCGGCGAGCTGGGCGGCATAGGTGCTGGGGTCGAACTGGGAACGGCTCATGGCAGACTCGGTAACGGGGCAGGCGGCTATTTTTTATGGCCTGCCATCCCTGGCGGCCACCCTTCGGGTCGTCGCTGCGCGACGTTAAAAATGGCTCCCGGCCATTTTTTCATCTTGGGGCGCAAAGGGTATGGACAAACACTGCCTGCCGCAATTGTTTGACCCACTGGTTTATCGAGTAGGGTGGACAAGCCTTCGCCATGTCCACCCTGCGGATCGTCAGGCAAAGAACGCCAGCTTGACCACAAAGAGAGCCGACAGCACCCAGAGTGCCGGGTTGAGTTCCTGCCAGCGTCCGGCCAGGACCTTGACCACGGTCCAGGTGATAAAACCGAAGGCGATGCCGTTGGCGATGGAGAAGGTCAGCGGCATGGCCAGGGCGGCGACCACCACCGGGGCGGCGACTGTCATGTCGTCCCAGTCGATCTTGGCCAGGGCGCTCATCATCAGTACCGCGACGAACAGCAGGGCCGGGGCGGTGGCGTAGGCCGGCACGGCGCCGGCCAGGGGCGCGAAGAACAGGCTGAGCAGGAACAGCGCGGCGACCACGCAGGCGGTCAGGCCGGTACGCCCGCCGGCGCTGATGCCGGCCGCCGACTCGATATAGCTGGTGGTGGTGCTGGTGCCCAGCACGGCACCGGCCATGGTGGCGCCGCTGTCGGCCATCAGGGCGCGGCCCAGGCGCGGCATCTTGCCGTCCTTGTCCAGCAGGTCGGCCTTCTGCGCCACGCCCACCAGGGTGCCGGAGGTGTCGAACAGGTCGACGAAGAGGAAGGCGAAGATCACGCTGAGCAGGCCGATATCCAGGGCGCCCATGATGTCCAGCTGCAGCAGGGTCGGCATCACCGAAGGAGGCATCGATACCACGCCGCCGAGCTTGGACAGACCCAGCAGAATGGACAGGCCGGTCACCAGCAGAATGCCGATCATCACCGCGCCGGTGACCTGGCGATAGGCCAGGGCGGCGATCACGAAGAAGCCCAGGCAGGCCAGCAGGGCGCTGCCCTGGGTCATATCGCCGAGGGTCACCAGGGTGGCGGGGTGGTCGACCACGATGCCGGCGTTCTTCAGGGCGATGATCGCCAGAAACAGGCCGATACCGGCGGCGATGCCGGCGCGCAGGGCCAGGGGGATGCTGTTGATGATCCACTCGCGGATCTTGAAGATCGACAGCAGAAAGAAGATCACCCCGGAGAGGAACACCGCGCCCAGGGCCACCTGCCAGGTGTGGCCCATGGTCATCACCACGGTGTAGGTGAAGAAGGCATTGAGGCCCATGCCCGGCGCCAGGGCGATCGGGTAGTTGGCCAAAAGGCCCATGATCAGCGAGCCGATGGCGGCGGCCAGGCAGGTGGCGACGAATACCGCGCCATGGTCCATGCCGGTCTTGGCCAGCATCTCCGGGTTGACGAAGAGGATATAGGCCATGGTCAGGAAGGTGGTCAGGCCGGCTATGACCTCGCGGCGAACCGTGGTGTTATGTGCTTCGAGTTGGAACAGTCTTTCCAGCATGTGGAGCTCCCCGTAACGGTTGCTATACCGTATCTATGCGTGACAAAAGCAAAGCACATTCCGGCGAAAATGCAGGATTGGCGCATGATCTGCACAAGGTCGCGGATCATAGCAGCTCGCTTTCCCAGGTTGAATTTATGACCGATTGGACAGCTTAATTTAGCGTGAAAGTCGCGCAGCGACGCCCTCCTTGCTGTCCTTCTCCCTCCGGGAGAAGGTGGCGCGAAGCGCCGGATGAGGGCGGGCATGCCGTGCAGGCTTTCATCGTTGGGGGTGCCGTCGCGGCATGCCCGTTAACGCAAGAAGGAGACCAAGATGAGCAAAAGAGCCCTGATCACGCTGGCCGATGGGGTCGAGGACCTGGAGTGCGTGACTCTGATCGACGTGCTGCGCCGCGCTGAGGTCGAAGTGGTGGTGGCCAGCGTCGAAGGGCGGCGCATGGTCACCTGCGCCCGTGGCACCCGGTTGACCGCCGATGCCATGCTGGTGGACGTGCTGGCCCAGGATTTCGACCTGATCGTGCTGCCCGGCGGCATGCCCGGTGCCCAGCGCCTGGCCGAGCATGAGCCCCTGGCCGAGCGGGTGCGCCAGCAGGCCAGGGCCGGCCTGCTGTTCGCCGCCATCTGCGCCGCCCCGGCCCTGGCCCTTCAGGGCTATGGCGTACTCAAGCAGCGGCGCATGACCTGCTACCCGGCCTTCAGTGACCGCCTGAGTGGCTGCAGTTTCGTCGACCAGCCGGTGGTGGTGGACGGCAACTGCATCACCAGCCAGGGCCCGGGCACGGCCCTGGAATTCGCCCTGACCCTGGTCGAGCAACTGGCCGGCAAGGGCGTGCGCAAGCAGGTGGCCGAGGCCATGCTGGTGCCCTGAAACAGGGCGCACTGGCCGCCGGTTTCACCGGCCTGTCAGATGGCCACCAGCCCGCGCACGCCTTCGGCTTCCATCGCATCGCCGCGGCCCTGCTGGATAATTTCACCGCGGCTCATCACCAGGTATTGGTCGGCCAGTTCGGCGGCAAAATCGTAGAACTGCTCCACCAGCAGGATGGCCATATCGCCGCGTTCGGCGAGCTTTTTGATGACCACGCCGATCTCCTTGATCACCGAGGGCTGGATGCCTTCGGTGGGTTCGTCGAGGATCAGCAGGCGCGGCTGACTGGCCAGGGCACGGCCGATGGCCAGCTGTTGCTGTTGGCCGCCGGACAGGTCGCCGCCACGGCGCTGCTTCATCTCGCGCAGCACCGGAAATAGCTCGTAGATAAATTCCGGGACCACCTTGGCCTGGCTACCGGGAAAACGCGACAGCCCCATCAGCAGGTTCTCTTCCACCGTCAGGCGGCCGAAGATCTCGCGGCCCTGGGGCACATAGGCAATGCCGGCCTGCACGCGCTGGTGCGGCTTGTGGCTGGTGATGGCCTGGCCTTCCCACTGCACCTTGCCGCCCGATGCCGGAATCAGGCCCATCAGGCATTTGAGCAATGTGGTCTTGCCCACGCCGTTGCGCCCGAGCAGGCAGGTGACCTCGCCGACCTTCGCCTCGAACGACAGGCCACGGAGGATATGGCTGCCGCCATAGTACTGGTGGAGTTGTTCAACTTGCAGCATGGTTTTTCCTCATAGCCGCAAGCCTCAAGCTGCAAGCGGCAAGTTGATCGTTCCCACGCTCTGCGTGGGCATGCATCTGCCGACGCTCTGCGTCGGTGGGACGCAGAGCGTCCCCTGAGGGGTTCCCACGCTGGAGCGTGGGAACCATCTGTACCTACGAAGTCCTCAGCGCCCCAGATAAACCTCGATCACCCGCTCGTCGTTCTGCACCTCTTCCAGCGAGCCTTCGGCCAGTACGCTGCCCTGGTGCAGCACGGTGACGTGGTCGGCGATGGAGCCGACAAAGCCCATATCGTGCTCCACCACCATCAGCGAGTGCTTGCGCGCCAGGGACTTGAACAGCTCGGCGGTGAACTCGGTTTCGGCGTCGGTCATGCCCGCTACCGGCTCGTCAAGCAGCAGCAGGTGCGGCTCCTGCATCAGCAGCATGCCGATCTCCAGAAACTGCTTCTGGCCGTGGGACAGCAGGCCGGCCGGGCGGTGGCGCGCGCTGTCCAGGCGGATGGTGCTCAGCACCTCGTCGATACGGTCCTTCTGCTCGCCTGTGAGTGTGGCGCGCAGGCTGGCCCATACCGACTTGTTGGTCTTTTGCGCCAGCTCCAGGTTCTCGAACACGCTCAAGGCCTCGAACACCGTGGGTTTCTGGAATTTGCGGCCGATGCCGGCCTGGGCGATCTGCACCTCGCTCATGCGGGTCAGGTCGAACTGCTCGCCGAAGTAGGCCACGCCGTTGTCCGGGCGGGTCTTGCCGGTGATCACGTCCATCATGGTGGTCTTGCCGGCGCCGTTGGGGCCGATGATGCAGCGCAGCTCACCGACGCCGATATACAGGGTCAGGTCGGTCAGGGCCTTGAAACCGTCGAAGCTGACGTTGATGTCTTCCAGGGTGAGGATGGTGCCGTGACGGACGTTGACGCCCTTGCCGACGGTCTTGCCGGTATCCAGCGCCAGGCCGCTGATACCTGCGGCCGTATCGAGCATGGCTGCGGGGATGGGGACGGTTCTCATTGATCCTTCTCCTTCTTCAGCAGGCCAATCACGCCCTTAGGTAGGAAGAGGGTCACGACGATAAACAGCGCGCCCAGGGCGAACAGCCAGTACTCGGGGAAGGCCACGGTAAACCAGCTCTTCATGCCGTTGACCAGCCCGGCTCCAAGCAGCGGGCCGATCAGCGTGCCGCGCCCGCCCAGGGCCACCCATACGGCGGCTTCGATGGAGTTGGTCGGCGACATTTCGCTGGGGTTGATAATGCCCACCTGCGGCACATACAGCGCGCCGGCCAGGCCGCAGAGCACCGCACTTACTACCCAGATAAACAGCTTGTAGCCGCGCGGGTCATAGCCGCAGAACATCAGGCGGTTCTCGGCGTCGCGCAGGGCGGTCAGCACCCGGCCGAACTTGCTGCGCGCCAGCTTGAAGCCCAGGTACAGGCTGGCGACCAGCAGCACCACGGTGGCGAAGAACAGTGCCGCGCGGGTATGCGCGGCGGTGATATCGAAGCCGAGAATGCGGGTAAAGCCGGTAAAGCCGTTGTTGCCGCCAAAGCCGGTTTCGTTGCGAAAGAACAACAGCATGCCGGCGAAGGTCAGGGCCTGGGTCATGATCGAGAAGTACACGCCCTTGATCCGCGAGCGAAAGGCGAAGAAGCCGAACACCAGGGCCAGCAACCCCGGTGCCAGCACCACCAGGCACATGGCCCAGAGAAAGCTTGAGGTGCCGTACCAGTACCAGGGCAGCTCGTTCCAGGCGAGAAAGCTCATAAAGGCCGGCAACCCATCCCCCGCCGACTGGCGCATCAGGTACATGCCCATGGCGTAGCCGCCCAGGGCGAAGAACAGGCCATGGCCCAGGGACAGCAGGCCGGCGTAGCCCCAGACCAGATCCAGGGCCAAAGCGACTATGGCGTAGCAGAGGATCTTGCCCACCAGGGTCAGGCTGTAGGCCGACACATGCATGGCGTGGTCGGCCGGCAGCAGGTGCAGCAGCGGCATGGCCAGCAGCACGGCCAGTACCAGCAGGCCGATGGCAAGTGAGACCTGCGGGCCGAGCTTGGCCGTGGCGCGGGCCAGCAACGTTTGATTGAGTGCTTGAGTCATCAGTCGATCACCCGTCCCTTGAGTGCGAAGAGGCCCTGCGGACGCTTCTGGATAAAGAGAATGATCAGCGCGAGGATCAGGATCTTGCCCAGCACGGCACCGATCTGCGGTTCGAGGAACTTGTTGGCGATGCCCAGACCGAAGGCGGCCATCACGCTGCCGGCCAGTTGGCCGACGCCGCCGAGCACCACCACCAGGAAGGAGTCGATGATGTAGCTCTGCCCCAGGTCCGGCCCGACGTTGCCGATCTGCGAAAGGGCCACGCCGCCGAGGCCGGCGATGCCTGAGCCAAGGCCGAAGGCGAGCATATCCACCCGCCCCGTCGGCACGCCGCAGCAGGCGGCCATATTGCGGTTCTGGGTGACGGCACGGACGTTAAGGCCCAGGCGGGTCTTGTTCAGCAGCAGCCAGGTCAGCAGCACCACAAACAGGGCGAAGCCGATGATGACGATGCGGTTATAGGGCAGCACCAGATTGGGCAGCACCTGCACACCGCCGGACAGCCAGGCCGGGTTGGCCACCTCGACGTTCTGCGCGCCGAAGGTCACGCGCACCAGCTGGATCAGGATCAGGCTGATGCCCCAGGTGGCCAGCAGGGTTTCCAGCGGGCGGCCGTAGAGGTGGCGGATCACCGTGCGCTCCAGGGCCATGCCGATACAGGCGGTGACCAGAAAAGCGATCGGCAGGGCGGCCAGCGGGTAGAGGGCCAGGGCTTCCGGAGCATGGCGCTGGAAAAGCAGCTGCACCACATAGGTGGTGTAGGCGCCGAGCATCAGCATCTCGCCGTGGGCCATATTGATCACCCCGAGCAGGCCGAAGGTGATGGCCAGGCCCAGCGCTGCCAGCAGCAGGATGCTGCCCAGGCTCAGGCCGCTAAAGGCCTGGCCGAGCAGATCGCCGATCAGCAGTTTGTTCTTCACCTGGGCCAGGCTCTTCTCGGCGGCGGCGCGCACGGCCGCGTCGCTTTCCTCGCCGCCCAGCAGGCTTTCCAGGCGGGTGCGCGCCAGCGGGTCGCCGGTTTTGCCCAGCAGTTCTACAGCGGCCAGGCGCACGGCCGGGTTCGTGTCCACCAGTTGCAGGTTGGCCAGGGCCAGGGTCAGGGCGGCCTGCACGCTGTCGTCATCCTCGGCGGCCAGGCGGGTTTCCAGCCAGGGCAGCAGGGCCGCCGGGGTATTGCGTTGCAATTGCCGCGCGGCAGCCAGGCGCAGTGCCGCATCCTCTGCCAGCAGCTGATGGCTGGCCAGGGCCACGGCGGTCAGGCCGCGCAGGCGATTGTTCAGCCGCAGTTTGCGCAGCGTGCCATTGGCCTCGGCTGCGCCATCGGCGGCCTGCCAGGTGCCGGCCTGTTCGATAAAGGCGCGCTTGTCGGTATCGCTGCCAACGCGGTTCTGCTGCAGCGCCTGCAGCAGCGGCAGGCGCTCAGGCAGGGGCGCAGCGGCCCAGTCCTGCAGCAGTTTGGCCTGCTTGCCGGCGTTGGCGGCGACAAAGGTGTCGGCCTCGCCGGCCTGCGCCGCCAGTGGCAGCAACAGCAGCAGGCCTAGAAGAATTCGGGTAAGGGCATTGGGCATGGGTGATCCTTTGCGTCCGGCTACGTTTGCCCTCTCCCCAGCCCTCTCCCATGGATGGGAGAGGGAGCAGACCGAGTAGGGCATGGTCGCGCGGATGTCTGCTCCCCTCTCCTGCTGGCGGGAGAGGGGCTGGGGGAGAGGGGCTTTTGCCTTAGTTCGACTTCACCGCGTAATCCGGCTTCTTGTCGTTACCCTCGATAAAGGGGCTCCACGGCTGGGCGCGGATCGGGCTGCTGGTTTCCCAGACCACCGAGAACTGCCCGTCTTCCTGGATTTCGCCGATCATCACCGGCTTGTGCAGGTGGTGGTTGGTGGCGTCCATGGTCAGGGTGTAGCCGCTTGGCGCGTCGAAGGTCTGGCCGTAGAGGGCGGTGCGGACCTTGTCGACATCGGTGGTGCCGGCTTTCTCGACCGCCTGCGCCCACATATTGATGCCCACATAGGTGGCTTCCATCGGGTCGTTGGTCACCGCCTTGTCGGCGCCCGGCAGGTTCTTGGCCTTGGCGTAGGCCTTCCACTTGGCGACGAACTCGCTGTTGACCGGGTTTTCCACCGACTGGAAGTAGTTCCAGGCGGCCAGGTGACCGACCAGCGGCTTGGTGTCGATACCGCGCAGTTCTTCCTCGCCCACGGAGAAGGCCACCACCGGTACGTCGGTGGCTTCCAGGCCCTGGTTGGCCAGTTCCTTGTAGAAGGGCACGTTGGAGTCGCCGTTGACGGTGGAGATCACCGCGGTCTTGCCGCCGGCGGAGAAGCGCTTGATGTTGGCGACGATGGTTTGATAGTCGCTGTGGCCGAAGGGGGTGTAGACCTCTTCGATATCCTTCTCGTCCACGCCCTTGCTGATCAGGAAGGCGCGCAGGATCTTGTTGGTGGTGCGCGGGTAGACGTAGTCGGTGCCGAGCAGGAAGAAGCGCTTGGCCGCGCCGCCGTCTTCGCTCATCAGGTATTCAACGGCCGGGATGGCCTGCTGGTTTGGCGCGGCGCCGGTGTAGAAGACGTTGGGCGACAGCTCCTCGCCCTCGTACTGCACGGGGTAGAACAGCAGGCCGTTGAGTTCTTCATAGACCGGCAGCACGGATTTGCGCGACACGCTGGTCCAGCAGCCGAAGGTCACGGCCACCTTGTCCTGGGTCAGCAACTGGCGCCCGCGCTCGGCGAACAGCGGCCAGTTGGAGGCCGGGTCGACCACGACTGGCTCAAGCTGCTTGCCGAGTACGCCGCCCTTGGCGTTGATCTCGTCGATGGTCATCAGCGCCATGTCTTTGAGCGAAGTCTCGGAAATGGCCATGGTGCCGGACAGCGAGTGGAGGATGCCGACCTTGATGGTTTCGGCAGCCTGGATGGTCCAGCTCATGCCCATGGCGGCGATGGACGCAGAGAGGGTAAAGGCCTTGATCAGATTGCGACGTTGCATGGTGCGATCTCCATTGACGAACTTAGGTCGTTGAACTGCGTTTTCTGGTTATTTGTCTGGCAGTGAAAAAAGGACTACTACGGGTTCCCCTCTGCGGCGTGCACGCTGCGCTGACGCGCGTTGTGCAGCATGTGCAGGGTGATCTTGCGCACTTCCGCCTTGCTCACCTCGATATGGGTTTTGAGCAATAGCTGCGCTTCTTCGCAGCGGCGCGACAGGATCGCGCCGAGGATGCGGGCGTGTTCCTCGTAGGTGAGTTCCACGCGGGGCGCCTGGGTAAAGTCCAGGCGCCGGATAATGCGGATCTTCTCGCTGACCTCGGCATGCAGGCGGGCCATCTCGCGGTTGCCGGCGCCTTCCACCAGCAGGCAGTGGAAGCGTTCGTCCAGACGCGAGACTTCGCGGCCGTCCTGCAGGCGTTCTTCGGGCAGTACCATCCAGGTGTCTTTGAGCTGCTGCAGCGCCTGCGGCAGCTCGCCGGCGGGGCGCTCGCACAGGCGCTTGACCGCTTCCAGTTCGAGGACGATGCGCACTTCGTACAGCTCCTCGAAGTGGTGGAAGTCGAACGGCTTGACCTGCCAGCCGCTGCGGAAATACACCTGCAGATAACCCTCGCGCTCCAGGCGGTACAGGGCCTGGCGCACCGGCGTGCGGCTGACCGCCATGCGCTCGGCGATCTCGCCTTCGGAAAAACGGTCACCGGGCAGCAGACGGAACTCGAAGATGTCGTCCTTGAGCTGCAGGTAGATGCGCTCGGCAAGGTTCTCCGGGCGCTCTCGGGTGCGTTTTTCCGGGCTGATCAGTTGCATCTCAGGCCGCCTCGGTGGGGGAAAGCAGCAGCAGCGCGTCACCCGGCGTCACCGCCTTGCCGGGGGCGCAGCGCACGGATTTCACCGTACCGGCCACCGGTGCGGTCACCGCCAGTTCCATCTTCATCGCCTCCACCACCAGCAGCGGGGTGCCGGCTTCCACCAGTTGGCCGGGCTCGACCAGCACCTTCCATACGCTGCCGCTCATCTCGGCACTGACCATATGGCCGTCGTCGTCGCCATGCTCTTCCGGGTGGCTGGCCAGGGGCGCGGCGGCGCTGGGGTCGTCGTCGCGCCACAGCTGTACTTCGGCGTCGAAGGCGGCCTTCTGCCGGGCCTGAAAGGCCTGGATGCTGCTGGCGTTGGCGGCGAGGAAGCGCTGGTACTCGGCAAAGTCGAACTCGCTGTGCTCGATGCGCACCTGGGCCCGGCCCTCGCGGAAGGCCTCGCGGAATTCATCCAGCTCGGCTTCGCTGACCGGGTAGAACTTCACCTGATCGAAGAACTGCAGCAGCCAGGGCTGGCCGTTCTCGAACTGCGGGTTCTTCACGTACTTGTTCCAGATCGGCAGGGTGCGCCCCACCAGCTGGTAGCCGCCGGGGGAATCCATGCCGTAGATGCACATGTACATGCCGCCGATGCCCACGGTGCCTTCGGCGGTGTAGGTGCGCGCCGGGTTGTACTTGGAGCTGAGCAGGCGGTGGCGCGGGTCCAGCGGCACGGCGCAGGGCGCGTCCAGATAGACGTCACCGAGGCCGAGGATCAGGTAGCTGGCATCGAACAGGATGTCCTTCACCTCGTCGCGGCTGGCCAGGCCATTGGCGCGCTGGATAAAGTCGACGTTGTTCGGCAGCCAGGGCGCCTCGCTGCGCACGGTTTCCCGGTAGCGCTGCACGGCGGCCAGGGTGGCGCTGTCCTCGAAGGCCATGGGCAGGTGGACGATACGGGTCGGCACCTTGAGGCTGGCCACATCGCCAAGGTTTTCTTCCAGGCGCAGCAGGTGGTCGAGCAGGGCACGCTGGTGCAGCACACGGCTGTCGTAGCGCAGTTGCAGCGAGCGCACGCCGGGGGCCAGTTCTTCCAGGCCGGCCAGGGGCTGGGCCTTGAGCGCCTCCATCAGCAGGTGCACGCGCAGGCGCAGGGCCAGGTCGAGTACGTTGTCGCCGTATTCCATGAGGATGTAGGCGTCGCCTGCCTGGCGATAGACCACCCGCGGGCGGCTGGCATTGGCGGGCAGTTCGGCCAGGATGGTGGCCGACGCGGTGCTGGCCGGCAGCAGCGAGGGCGCCGGCAGGCTGACCGCGCTGATGGCGGCCAGGGCGGCGATGCTGCCCAGCTGCGCCTGCTCCAGGCTCTGCGCCTGCTGGAAGCTGATGGGGTGAAAACGCAGCTTGTCACCGGGCTTGACCTGGCCGATCTTCCACAGCTCGGCCTTGGCGATGGTCACCGGGCAGACGAAGCCGCCGAGGCTGGGGCCATCCTTGGTCAGGATCACCGGGAAGTCGCCGGTGAAGTTGATCGCGCCGATGGCGTATTCGCAGTCGTGCACGTTGGACGGATGCAGGCCGGCTTCACCGCCGTCGGCGCGGGCCCAGCTCGGTTTCGGGCCACTCAGGCGCACGCCGAGGCGGTTGGAGTTGTAGTGCACCTCCCATTCGGCGGCGAAGAATTCTTCGATGGATTCAGCGGTAAAGAAGTCCGGCGCGCCGTGGGGACCGTAGAGCACACCGATATGCCAGGTGTTGCCATAGCTGGGAATCAGGCTGGCATCCAGGGCCTGGGGCGCGCTGACCGGCGCCGGGGTGGTGCAGGCCGCCAGCTCGGGCTGGGAGATGGCCAACATATCTGCCGGACGCAGGGTGCGCCCGGCATGCCCGCCGAACTGGCCGAGGGCGAAGGTCGAGCGGCTGCCCAGGTACAGCGGCACGTCCAGGCCATTGCGTACCGCAAGATAGGTGCGACAGCCACTGCTGGCGCGGCCCAGCTTGAGCACCTGGCCGGCCTTGACTTCGATGGGCTGCCAGTAGGCAACCGGCGCATCGTCCAGGGTGGCCGGGCAGTCGGCGCCGGTCAGGGCGATCAGCGCGTCGCAATGAAAGCGCAGCGTCGGGCCTTGCAGGGTGAATTCCAGGGCGGCGGTATCGTTGTGGTTGCCGACGATGCGGTTGGCCAGGCGGAAGGCCAGGTCGTCCATGGGCCCTGAGGGCGGCACGCCGATATCCCAGTAACCGAGGCGGCCGGGGTAGTCCTGCACGCTGGAGTAGGTGCCGGGCTCCAGCACCTCGATCACGCTGGCCTGGTAGTCGAAGCTGTCGAGCAGGTGGGTCCATACCGCGCCGCTGTGAAAGCGCGGCTCGGCCACCACCTGGCGCAGGTAGTCGAGATTGCTGGCGATGCCATGCAGGCGGGTTTCGCCCAGGGCCTGTTGCAGCTTGGCGATGGCCTTATCGCGGGTGTCGCCGTGGACGATCAGCTTGGCGATCATCGGGTCGTAGAAGGCCGAAACTTCACTGCCGGTGGCAACCCAGCCATCCAGGCGCACATCGGTGGGGAAGTGCACATCGGTGAGCACGCCGGGGCTGGGCTGGAAGTTCTTCAGCGGGTCTTCGGCGTAGATCCGCACCTCGATGGCGGCGCCTTGCGGGGCGCGGCTGAGGGCGGCCCAGTCCAGGGCATCGGCAGCGGCCACGCGCAGCATGCACTCGATCAGATCGAGGCCGGTGACCATCTCGGTGACCGGGTGCTCGACCTGCAGGCGGGTGTTTACTTCGAGGAAGTAGAAGGCGTCGCGGGCGCCGTCGTAGATAAATTCCACGGTGCCGGCACTGCGGTAGCTGACCGACTCGCCCAGCTGGACGGCGGCAGCATGCAGCTTCTCGCGGGTGGCCTGGGGCAGGTTGGGCGCCGGGGTTTCCTCGACCACTTTCTGGTTGCGCCGCTGCAGCGAGCAGTCGCGCTCACCCAGGGCGACCACGCGGCCGGCGCCGTCGCCGAAAATCTGTACTTCGATATGTCGGGCCTGGTCGACAAAGCATTCCAGGAACACCCCGGCATCGCTGAAGAACTGCTCGCCCATGCGCTTGACGCTGTCATAGGCGGCGCTCAGGGCGCTGGCATCCTCGCAGCGGGTCAGGCCGATGCCGCCACCGCCGGCGGTGGTCTTGAGCATCACCGGGTAGCCGATGCGCTCGGCAGACTCCAGAGCCTGTTCCAGGCTATCCAGCAAGCCGGTGCCGGGGGCCATGGGCACGCCGGCGGCACCTGCCAGTTCACGGGCACGGTGCTTAAGGCCGAACTCGCGAATCTGCGCTGGCGTCGGGCCGACAAAGGCGATGCCGGCCGCTTCGCAGGCCTCGGCGAACTCGGCGCTTTCCGAGAGAAAGCCATAGCCGGGGTAGATGGCCTGGGCGCCGGTTTCCTTGGCGGCGGCGAGAATCTTGTCGATGCGCAGGTAGCTGTCGGCCGGCTTGTCACCGCCCAGGGCGATGGCGATATCGGCGTCGCGCACATGCTGGGCATTGCGGTCGGCGTCGGAGTGGACGGCGACGCTTGTCACGCCCAGGCGCTTGAGGGTGCGGATGGCGCGGACGGCGATCTCGCCACGGTTTGCAATCAGTACGGTATGAAACATTGCCTGCCTCCTGGCTGGCCTGCGCAAATGATCTGGCAGGCACTGATCGGGTTCCCTCGCCCCTTGGGGAGAGGGCTAGGGAGAGGGGGTATGCACACCGCCCTCTCTCCCTGCCCCTCTCCCGCAAGCGGGAGAGGGGTGTTGTTCATTTCCTGGTTTCGGCGATAAAGGCGCGCCAACCGCCAAAGCTGGTGATATCGCGGGCGCCATCCAGGGCGTAGGGCTCGCAGATAAAGCCCTTGACCCAACGGCCGTCGGCCAGCTCCAGGTTGCCGATGCCCAGCGGTGGGGGAATTTCCGCGACGAATTCACCGAAGCGCGCCTGTGGCACGTCCCACAGCTCGACGATAATTGCCGCGCCGTCCTCGGCCACCCGCGCCAGGCCCGGCTTGGGCGGTACGGTGCCGGGCAGGGCATAGAGGCGATAGCTGGCGGCGCTGGTGGTCTGTTCCACCAAGACTGCATCTCGCGTGGTGAGCTGGAAATTCAGCGGCATACCGGTCAGGTGTGCGCCGACCACGGCAACCCGCACGCTGCCCGGTGCTGGGCTGCTGCTGGCGGTCTGCGGCGGCAGGAGCTTGCCGGTGGCACCCAGTGGCAGATTGATTGCCTGCTGCCAGCGCTGGCCGAAGGCGGCCAGGGCCTGGTCATGCCAGGCTGGGGCAATCAGGGTGATCCCGGCTGGCAGGCCGTCGGCACGCAAGCCGGCGGGCACGGCCAGGGCGCACAGGTCGGCGAGGTTGGTGAAGTTGGTGTAGGTGCCGAACTGGCTGTTGAACAGCACGGGTTCTGCTTCCATCTCGGCCAGGCTGCGAAGGGTCGGCGAGGTCGGCACCACCAGGGCATCGAAGCCGGCCAGCACCTCGTTGATCGTGCGGCTCAGTTCGGCGCGAATATATTCGGCCTTGTAGGCGTCGCAGGCGCTGTATGTGTGGCCGTTTGCGACGATGCCACGCACCACCGGGTTGATGTACTCCGGGTCGACGCCTTCCACAGCCACGCTGCGTTCGGCGACCCAGCTGCCGTAATAGAGCTGTTCGGCCAGTTGCTGGAAGGGCGCGAAATCGATTTCCACCAGCTCGGCGCCCAGTTCGCGCAGCTGACCCAGGGCCTGTACAAACACCGCCTGGTTCTGCACGTCGCCAAAGAACTCGGGGTTGGCCGGCACTGCCAGGCGCGGCTGGGCCGGCATGCCGACCTTGGCGCTATTGGGGTTCTTGCGGCTGTAAGGGTCGGCTGCGTCATAGCCGCCGGCGATCTGCGCCACAGCCAGGGCGTCGCTAACGCTCAGGGCAAATACCGAGATGCAGTCCAGGCTTTTGCAGGCGGGCACCAGGCCGGTGTTGGGCAGCCAGCCCTTGGTCGGCTTGAGCCCGACGATATTGTTGAAACCGGCCGGCACGCGGCCGGAACCGGCGGTATCGGTGCCCAGGGAAAACGGCACCAGGCCGCGCGCGACCACACTGGCCGAGCCGGAGCTGGAGCCGCCGCTGACGTAATCCGGGTTGAAGCTGTTGGGTACCGCGCCATAGGGCGAGCGGGTGCCGACCAGGCCGGTGGCGAACTGGTCGAGGTTGGTCTTGCCGATCAGGATGGCACCGGCGGCGCGCAGGCGGGCGACCACTGTGGCGTCGGCCTCGGCGCTGTAGGCGAACTCGGGGCAGGCCGCGGTGGTGGGCCAGCCAGCGGCGTCGATATTGTCCTTGATGGCGAAGGGCACGCCGTACAGTGGCAGCGCGCTCAGGTCACCGGCTGCACCTTGCAGTGCGCTGGCCAGGGCATCGAGTTGTGCATTGAGCTGGGCTTCGCTGGCCAGGGCGATCCAGGCGCTGTCGCTGGCGCGCAGTTCCAGGTGCAGGGCATGCAGCAGTTCATGGGGCGACTGGCCTTCACGGTAGGCCTGCTGCCACTGCGCGAGGGTAAGGGCGATAGGGGCGTTGGACATGCTATGTGATTCCATCTTGTATCCAAGTTGGGATCGCTAGAGCAATGTCGGTGCCAGTTTTATGAAAGGCTTTGTTTTCAGGCGGTTAGAAGAAAATGGCGGCGTCTTGCGGCCCATTCTCCGCACAGCGTTGCACTGCCCTGGGGCTGTCTTGCGAGTTTATGGTGCAGGGGGCGGTGCACCCCGATAGGCTTGCAGGCTGATCCCGGGTGCCTGGCGCACCCGAATGCCAACCCTGCATTGGTTAAATCTCTGAGCCATCGGGCCACCATGACCTTACGTATTTTGTTGATACTCGGCGCCCTGAGCGCCTTTGGCCCGCTGGCCATCGATATGTACCTGCCGAGCTTCCCGGCCCTGGCGCGGCAGTTTGCCAGCGATGTGGAGCGGGTGCAGTTGTCCCTGGCCGCCTACTTTATCGGCCTGGCCATTGGTCAGCTGGTCTATGGGCCCCTGGCCGATCGCTTTGGCCGGCGCAAGCCGCTGCTGGCCGGGGTGCTGCTGTTCAGCCTGGCTTCCTTGCTCTGTGCCTTGGCGCCGAGTCTGGAATGGCTGATTGCCGGGCGCTTCGTCCAGGCCCTGGGCGGTTGTGCCGGCATGGTGGTGTCGCGGGCGGTGGTGCGTGACCTGTGCGACCCGATCCACTCGGCCAGGGTGTTTTCCCAGTTGATGCTGGTGATGGGGCTGGCGCCGATTCTCGCGCCGCTGGCGGGGGGACTGCTGCTGAAGACCCTGGGCTGGCCGGCGATTTTCGTCGTGCTCGCGCTGTTTGGCCTGCTGTGCCTGCTGGCAGTCAGCCTGTGGCTGCCGGAAACCCTGGCTCGGCATGCCCCGGCTGCGCCGCTGCGCGGAGCTCTGGGCCAGTATGGGCGGCTGCTCGCTGACCGGGTCTATCTGGGCTATGCCCTGACCGGCGGTTTTGCCATCGCCGGCATGTTTGCCTATATCGCCGGCTCGCCCTTTATCTTTATCGAGCTGTATGGGGTGCCGGCCGAGCATTTTGGCTGGCTGTTCGGCAGCAATGCCCTGGGCTTTATTCTGGTGGCTCAGCTCAATGCCTGGCTGGTGGCGCGCCAGGGACCGGTCTATTGGTTGCACCGGGCGGTGTGGGTCTATCTGCTCAGCGCCCTGGCCTTGCTGCTGGTGGCCTGGGCCCAGCCGACGACGCTGTGGCCGCTGTTGCTGCCACTGTTCGGCTGCATCGCCTGCCTTGGCATACTGCTGCCCAATGCCTCGGCCAGTGCCATGGCCGGTCAGGGCCAGCGCGCCGGTAGCGCCTCGGCCCTGCTCGGCAGTCTGCAGTTCACCATTGCCGCCAGCGCCGCGTCCCTGGTGGCCTGGCTGCACGACGGCACGGCACAGCCGCTGGCCTGGGTAATCTTTGCCTGCGGCTGCCTGGCCCTGGTGTTTTCCCTGTTTACCCGGCGCGCCGAAGCCTCAGCTGGCCGCGCGCAAGTGGCTGGCCGGTAGCGGATGTGGGGCTTGCAGGCGCGCCTGCAGGGTAGCGAGAAACTGCCGGGCTTCGCTTTCGCTGCGAAAGCTGACGCAGTGCTGATCCAGTCGCACCTGCCAGCAGCGTCCGCCGGGCCTGTCGATGGGCTCAAGGGCAAGCTTCATAGAAGGGGCCTCCATAAAGGTGAAGGCTCAGTCTAGATCCCTGATTCCGTACTTCCCTGATATGGGTCAATTGGCCGACTGATGGTCGGCCGTTGGTCGGCTGCGCTGCATGCGCACGGCCAGGCCGGCCAGACGGGTGAATTCGGTGACCAGGGCGATATCGCTATGGTCCGGGCGGCCGGGCTGGCGGCCGTAGATGCCGAAGGTGCCGAGCACCTGGCCGCAGTCATCGGTAAAGGGCAGCGACCAGCAGGCCCGCAGTCCGGCGGCGCGGGTCAGCTCCAGATAGTCCTGCCAGTAGGGGTGCTGGCCGAGGTCTTCGGCGATCACCAGTTCGCCTGTGCTGATGGCGTGGCCGCAGGAACCGACCTGGGGCGCTGCCAGAATGCCGTCCACCGCCTGGAGGAAGTCCGGCGGCAGGCTGGGGGCGGCACCGACCCGCATGCTCTGCCGTTCGTCGAGCAGCATGATCGACACCAGCATCCGTGGGTTGAGGGCCTCCAGGCGCAGGCTGATGATTTCCAGTACCTGCTCCAGCGGATGCTGGCCGAGCAGCTTGTCCAGCACGGCATTGCGCGCCTGTTGCAGCTGCTGGGCCTGATAGCGTTCGTGAATGTCCCGCAGGCTGCCGCGCAGCCCGTAGCCCGCTTCGCTGGGCTGCAACTGCAGTTCGATGCGGCGCAGCTGGCCGTGCGCCGTCAGCAGGTAGGCTTCCTGGCGCAGGCTGTCGCGGGCGCCGCTGGCCAGTTGGGCCAGGGCCGCCTGCAGTTCCTCCTGCTGGTCTGGCGGGAAGAAGCGCAGCAGGGGCTGGGCCAGGCTTTCATGGGGCGGGTAGCCGGTGATGCGGCTCCAGGCCGGGTTGAGAAAGATCAGGCGCTGCTGATCGTCGGTCATAAAGATGGCATCGCTCAGGTGTTCCACCAGTTCGCGATAGCGCAGCTCGCTCAGTTGCAGCTGATAGTCGATCTGCTTCTGCTGGCTGAGGTCGATATCCACGCAGTACATCTCGGGCTGGTCGTGGCTGTTGCGCAGCATCAGATGGCTGGAGAACACCCACAGCGGCTGGCCATTCTTGCGCTGCAGCTGGATCTCGGCGGCAGGGATGGGCGGCCCGCCCAGTTGCCAGTGGTTGATGGCATCGACCACCTTGCGCCGATCCTGGGGCGGGACGATCAGCTCCTCCAGACGCCGGCCCATCGCCTCCTGCAGGCTGTAGCCATACAGCTGGGTGCTGGCCTGGTTCCAGTAGATCACCCGACGTTCGCGGTCGTAGCCCTGCACGGCGATGCGCGGGGTCTGTTCGAACAGCTGGCGAAAGCGCTGCTCGCTCTCGCGCAGGGCGCTTTCGTCGCGCTTCTGCGCGCTGATGTCCTGCAGGGTGCCGAGGACCTTGCCCTGCTCGTCGGTCTCGGCGCGCAGCATCAGCCAGACCGGCTGGGCGCGCTGCGGCTGGTTGAGACGGGCGGCGATGGCCAGGGGGATCTGCTTGAAGATCAGCGCCTGCAGGCTGCGCTGCACGGCCGGGCGGTCGCCGGGGTGGAGCCAGCTCAGCAGCTGCGGCATATCGCCCTGGGCGCTGGCGGCGGGCTGTTGCAGCAGGGCCAGGGCCTCCGGGCTCCAGTGCAGGCCCTGGTCGTATTCCCAGTGGCCGAGGGCGGCATTGCGCAAGCTCTGCTGCATCTGCCGGCCCTTGCGCTGCAACTGGTCGAGCAGTTGCTGCTGGGTCAGGCGGTCGCGATAGGCAATGGCGAAGATCAGCAGGCTGCTGAGCAGGATAAACACCATGCCCTTGATCGTCTGCAGACTGGCCATACGCTCGGCATCCGTGACCAGTTGCTTGAGCAGCGAATCGCTACCCATGATCCAGGCGCTGCTGAACAGCACATAGGCGGCGGCCAGACGCAGGGGCGCTTTGAGTTCGGGCTGCATCCTGAGCACCCTCATGAGTATCGGCGACGAGCCAACTAAGCATAGTTCAGCCAGTTTTGCCTGCATGGCCAAACGCCAGGGTGCGACATCAGGGATTGATCTGGAGCATTGGCACCAGCCCAGGGGGCCTGCTAGAGTCGCCAGCCATGAAGCCTTCCATTGCCCATCGTCGCCTGCTCGCCTGGCTGCTGTATTTCAGCGTGCTGTTCAGTGCGTTCGCCTGCAGCATTGGCCACGGGCAGATGGCCGGTTTGCAACTGAGCGGGCTGGATGGCCAGTTCTGTTCCTTCTCCGGCAACTTCGGCGCCGGCGCCGATCTGGATGGCTCCGGTGTGGTGGCGCCCAACCCGGCGACGGGTTCCGGCTGCTCCCTGAGTTCCACCTTCAGCGCCATCATCCTGGCGGCGTTCTTCGGTCTGTTAGGCCTGCTGGCGCCTAGTCGCGCGCCACGCCGCGGCCTTGTCCTTGCCCCGCAGCCCGTCCGCTATCTCTGGCCCTCGGCCAATCCCCGCGCCTCCCCCGTTCTGGCTTGAGTTGCTCTTGCTGCGGCCGCGTTTGCGGCCGCGCTGATCACTTGAACCCAGATAAAAAACCGCGTCTGTCGGTGCTTGAAGAGCGCCCGATGGACCGAAGTTGGGGAAGTCCATGCGTCAACTATCCGTATTCAGCCTGCTGGCCGTCAGCGTCAGCCTGGCCAGTTCCGCCTATGCCGAACAGCTTCAACTAGAAGACAGCACCATCGTCGGTCAGCAGCAGTCCGATGCCACGGCGCCGAGTATTGCCGAGAAACGCGCCGAGTTTGCGCGGGTTCCCGGCGGCGTCACCCTGGTGGATGGCGAAACCTACAAGACCGGTCGCGCCAGCACGCCCCAGGATGCCCTGGGCCAGGCTACGGGGGTGTATATCCAGTCGCGCACCGGGGCCGAGGAGTCGCGCCTGTCGATTCGCGGTTCGGGCCTGCAGCGTACCTTTCACCAGCGCGGCATCCTGCTGCTGCAGGATGGTGCGCCGCTGAACCTGGCCGATGGCAGTGGGGATTTTCAGAGTATCGAGCCGATTGCCCTGGACCATATCGAGGTCATGCGCGGCGCCAATGCCTGGCGCTATGGTGCGGCCAACCTGGGTGGGGCGATCAACTTTGTCACCCCCACCGGCAAGACTGCGCCAGGCGTGCAGCTGCGTACCGAGGCCGGCAGCTTCGATTACCGGCGTGTGTTCGGCGCGGTGGCCCAGGATTTCGGCGACTGGGATGCCTACCTGAGTTTCTCCGATTATGCCCAGGACGGTTTCCGCGATTACGCGCGCCAGGAAAACCAGCGCTACTTCGCCAACCTCGGCGGGCGCATCAACGAGCGCCTGTCCACCCGTTTTTACCTCAGCCATGTGGAGACCGATTCAGAGCTGCCCGGCAGCCTGAGCAAGGCGCAGTTGCGGCGCAATCCCCAGCAGGCCAACCCGGGCTCGGTGGCGGGGCAGTACAAACGTGATTTCACCCTCAATCGCCTCGCCAATATCACCAGCCTGCAACTGGATGGCGGTCACAGCCTGGAGCTGTCGAGCTTCTATAGCGAGAAGTCGCTGTGGCACCCGATCTTCCAGGTGCTGGAAGTCGACAGTGAGGATTTTGGCGTGCGCCTGAGCCACAGGTGGCAGAGCAGCGAGGGCTGGCGCTGGCATGGCGGGGTGGAAGCGCTGCAGGGCCGCAACCAGACAGCAAACCATGTCAACGTCGCCGGCAAACGCGGTAACCAGGTGGATCGTCAGCGCCAGACCGCACGTAGCCTGAATGCCTTTACCGAGCTGGAAGTGCCCCTGGCCGAGGACTGGGCGCTGATCGGCGGCCTGAGCTGGCTGCACAGCGAGCGCGATATCGATGACAAGCTGAAACGCAGCTTCAACTTTATGGGCGTGGACACCGGCTTTCGCGATGATTCCTTTACCAAGAGCTACAGCGCACGTATCGGCCGGATCGGCCTGCGTCACGACCTGGCCGAAGGCGTGCAACTGTTTACCAACCTCAGCCAGAGTTATGAGCCGCCGACCTTCAGCGAGTTGACCGGCGGCGCCATCGTCAGCGAGAACCAGGCGCAGAAGGCCACCACCCTGGAGGCCGGCATGCGCTTCAGGCAGGGCAATCTGGATCTGGA
>Ga0209207_1000185_pt1 | contig 45632 bp, 39 predicted proteins | sample SaghotsprinmetaG_FD_184140 | JGI IMG/M metagenome (GOLD analysis project Ga0209207, IMG submission 184140) | Hot spring microbial communities from South Africa to study Microbial Dark Matter (Phase II) - Sagole hot spring metaG (SPAdes) (version 3) | ecosystem: Environmental > Aquatic > Thermal... | reverse complement strand
CCGTTTGGAATCTGGGTTTCCTCGGTCAGGCGGCTCTGCTGGGGGGAGTCTGCGGGATTGTCGCCGTGATGATCAGCAGTTTGGCTCCCCCAACCCTGGCCCTCACCCCGATCGCCTTGGGTTTCTGGTTGGCTCTGTTGGCGGAAATGAGCCTGATTCAATTTGCCTGGTTTTTTAATTTCCCTCTCCTAGGGGCATTGATCTTGGTGGCATTGGCTTTGCTCTTTATGGTGGTCCCAGTGTCGTCGATCTGGGCGGTGATTCCCCTGTTGGTTGCCGCTGGCAATCCGTGGGTGAATTTTGGGGTGCTGTTGGGGGTCGTGGCGCTGATGGGGGCGGCGATCGCCATCTTTTATCGTTTATTCTTTAGCTGCCTGGCCCGTCTCTTCCCCTAAGTCCTCGCTGGGAGAGCTTAAGGCCCATCGCAACCGAGAGGTAACCCCATGTCGCAACGTAGTGGTCCACCGCCGATCGTCTACATCATTCTCTTCCTGATGCTCTTAGGAGGGGGTGTCTACTGGTTTTTCTTCCGGCAGCAAACGCCCATCAGCTTGCCGGGGGGCAGCGGCCCCATCAGTTTGCCAGGGATGGGGGGCAGTGAGCCGATCAGTACCGGGAATCGGGCACTCACCCCGCAGCCAACGGCAGCGAAACAGGCCGGGATTACCGCAATGGCCGCTGGTAATTACGCCGAGGCCGTCCAGCAATTCCAGCAGTCGCTCCAAGAAAACCGCAATGATCCGGAAGCGCTGATCTACCTGAACAATGCCCGTATTGGGACCCAGCCGGCCTATACGATCGCCGTGATTGCGCCCCTCAGCCAAGCCCTCAATCCTGCCGAGGAACTGATGCGGGGGGTGGCCCAGGCCCAAAACCAGGTGAACCAGACCGGGGGGATTAACGGCGTGCCCCTGAAGGTGGCGATCGCGGACGATCGCAATACGGCGGATGGGGCGAAGCGGGTGGCCCAGGCGTTGGTGAAGGACAGTGCGATCGTTGGGGTGGTGGGGCATTTTGGGAGTGAAGCTTCCCTCGCGGCAGGTCCCATTTACGAAGCGGGACAACTGGTGATGATCTCGCCCACCAGCACCTCCGTGGCCCTGTCGGGGGTGGGGAACTACGTGTTTCGGACGGTGCCCAGCGATAAGGTGACGGCATCAGCCCTCTCGCGCTATCAGGTGAACCAGATCCGACAACCCAAGGCGGCGATCTTTTTCAATTCCCAGAGTGACTACAGCCAATCCCTGAAAAATGAGTTTAGTACCGCCCTGCTCCTCGACGGGGGTGAGGTAGTTGCCGAAATTGATCTATCCGCAGCGGGGTTTAATGCTGCCGCCCAATTGCAGCAAGCGGTTCAGCAAGGGGCACAGGTCCTTGTCCTGTTGTCCAATACCGCCACCCTGGACCCGGCGCTACAAGTCGTTCAGGTCAACCAAAAACAGCGACCACTCCTAGGCGGGGACAGCCTTTACAACATTAAGCTCCTGGATATCGGGGGTGAGAATGCAGCAGGCATGGTCGTGGCCGTACCCTGGCATATTCTGGCCAGTCCCAATTCGCCCTTCACAGCAGCGGCACGGCAGATGTGGGGCGCTGATGTCAACTGGCGCACGGCGATGGCCTACGATGCCACCCAGGCGTTGATTGTGGCCTTGGGGCAGGGCAACCCCAGCCGAACGGGGGTACAGCAAGCCTTGGCCCAGTCGGGCTTTTCCACCACGGGTGCCACCGGGGTGATTCGCTTTTTGCCATCGGGCGATCGTAATGCCCCGGTACAACTGGTGCGGGTCGTCCCGGGTACTCGTGCCGGTGGTCAGTTTGAATTTGCCCCGATCGCGGCCCCAAATTAGGCATCACTCGTCAAGGGGGTGGAGCTTGAAAACGAGGAAAAATGGCAATTCAAAATTCAAAATCAAGGCTTTTCCTTAATTCGTGATGAGTCATGAATATTAGCGCTTCTATTATTGACCAACGCTTGGGGGCGATCGTCCATAACATTCGACAGCAGGCATCAGAAGAACTGCATACAGCGATTTCCACGCCCGTAAGGTACGGTTGCTTATCTCATTTATCATTTAATCATTAATCCAATTCGTAGGGGCGGGTTTAGCAACCATCTGGCAATTAACACAGTGAATTTAATCAAAACCCGCCCTTTTGGGTCTCTTATCTCACCCTAGCGGGCGGGTTTGATAGGTTTTGCAGACAGCGTGAGGCTCCCCTTGCCGGTAAACCCGCCCCTACCCGTGATTTCCAGAATGGCAATGATTGCACCTCATCAGGAGGGGAAAGACCATATTCCACAAGTTCGTGCTCTTGCCTGCAATAATCGCTGGGGGTGGAATGCAGCCGCCCAAGAAGCGATCGATCGCGCTAGTTTTGGTGATCAAGTTACCTGGGAACATGTCAACCACGAACGGTTAATCAAAATTCTCCAAACCACCAAACCTATCAAGGATACTTTGCAGTTAAGTGGCAAGGCGATTGTGGAAGATATGGACTTTAGCCGTGTTTTGGTGGGCAGGATTTCGGTCACTGAGATCGTAACCCTGATTGAACGACATGGCGAACGATTATTGGAACGTAATATCCGTCGATATCTGGGGCTACAAGGCAATCGCGTGAATGAAGGGATTCGTCGAACGCTAACGAGTGACGAGAGAAATAAATTTTACTTTTACAATAATGGCATCACCCTAACCTGTGATATAGCAATCCCAGATGATTCATGAGAGAAGCCAATCCTATATCTACTGATAGAGATTCACTATGTCCCTTCCCATTCTCATAAATGACTTGGGATTGCTATATTACCGTCGGGGTAGCGGCTGAAGCCATTCTATCCGTTTGGCGAGGCAAACCTCATCAGGTGAAGTTCTTCTCCCGTGAACATTTTGGCAAGCTCTACAATGTGATCTTTACGGAGCAACTCAACGGTGCCCAAGTCGTGATTGCGGTGCAATTGTTATCGAAGGGCTGAGCATCGACGCAAACGACCGGAAAGTCATGACCCTGATTTTGTGCGCTATGCGGCCTGCTTCATTGCCATGCAAATGGGGCGAAGACTGCTGAAGGATATGAAGATTTCGATGCTATAGCAATCCCAGATGATTCATGAGAGAAGCCAATCCTATATCTACTGATAGAGATTCACTATGTCCCTTCCCATTCTCATAAATGACTTAGGATTGCTATAGCGATGAGTTACCGTAATTTTGCAATTGCCCAGCAGTTAATTGAACAGGACGGGGAAGCCTATTGCAATGCAGCGATCGCAGACATTCAGCAGGTACTTCGAGATCTCTATGGCGATAGAGAAATATCCTTACAGCAATTATCTGCCACTTTCCGGCGCGGGGACTTAATCGGGGGACTTCAGCAGATTGCAATAGTTTAACGTCAGTTCGATGACCCTCACCCCAACCCCTCTCCCCCAGGGAGAGGGGCTTAAAGCCTTGATGATGCCGTACTCTCGCCCCGTTTGGGAGAGGGGGCTGGGGGGTGAGGGCAATGGGGCTGTTATCGAACTCACGTTAGTTTAGGTAGGGAAGATCTGGTGTATCTCTTACTAAGTCTTTGATCTACGGTTATCCATTACAGTCGGGTTATTCGCGTGTTTTCAGGACGGCGATGAGGTCCAGCCGATCGAGTTGATAGCGAATCAGGCTACCGGCCAGGAGGGCCGCGAGGAGGACTCCTGCGATCGTCACGACATAGGTGGCATTGGTAAACACCAGGGGCAAGCGACACAGTTCCGAATCATAGGCCCGTGCCATCAGAGCCGAGAATCCAATGCCGATCAGGATGCCCGAGGGTGAGGCGGCCAGGGTGACGATCGCCTGTTCTCCCAGCAAAATCGTACTTACTTCCCCCTGGGTGAAGCCCATAATCCGCAGGCTGGCCAATTCGCGGCTGCGTTCGGTGAGGGCCATGCGTCCGGAATTGTAGACCATACTGAAGGTAATGATGCAGGCAAACAGGATCAGCACGGTTATGAACACTTTTAAATTCTGGGCGCGGGCGATCGCCACCCGCTGTTGTTCCCCCCCCCGACAGTTGGGCCGGAAAGTGATCCCGGCGATCGGCAAGGCCCACCAGAGCCAGGGCCTCCTGGGGCGGCATTGGGTGGGCGGCAGTTTCGGTCACCAGGGCCACGTTCTCACGGGCGGTGAGGCTGGGGATCAGGTTATAGAACTGGAAGACAAAGCCGACATAGCGACGACGGAACAGGGTTAAACCGGCATCGTTGGCCTGGGTCAAATTCCAGGTCCGAAACCAGACCTCGCCACTGGTGGGCACATCGAGACTGCCCAGAATATTCAACAAGGTTGAGTTGCCGCTGCCCGACGCGCCCAGGAAAACCACAAATTCGCCTTCGTAGAGATCCAGGCTCACCGATCGCAAGGCTTGCACCTGAACTTCCCCCATCGGGTAGACCTTACTCACCTGCCGCAGTTGGCAGAGGGGCGGTACCAACGGGGCGATCGGGGACGAGGGCGGTAAGGGCTGGGGGTTGCGGGTCATGGGCTGGGACTGCTCTGCTGCCAGTCTATCAAGTAGGCATGAAGGCGTGGCGGTTAGCGATTAGTCCACGACTCACGGATCGATCGTGTGTATCTTCGCTAAACTCAAACCGCTACAATCTACAGGTACCTCCGTCTCGGTTCGCGATCGCCGATCAAAACTTTATTTTTATTTCAGAATTTCCGATAATGACTAGCGGGTTCACAAGCGATGAAGAAATCCCTCACTGGGCCGTTAGCACGCCCCTGGGCAATGTTAAAACAATGGTTATTCCAAACCCCAGAGCGATCGCTAGAGCAAGCCTATGATGCTGCCCTGATGATTCGATCGCTAGAGGAAAAGCACTTTGGCGGTGGCAAGATTGACTACACCTCACCGGAGCGGAGTGAACGGGTCAATGCCTATTTCAAGTCCGAATTACAGCGGAATCTGAACATTGCGAAATTGCGGCTAGCGGAATTTAAGACCAGTCGCTCGTTCTTAAGTTTTTCCAATAAAAAGCTGATTGGGGTGAATGGGAGTATGGCATCGGCCCCCCAGGATGGCCTTGAGACCCTGGAGCCGGATGAGGTGGTTTCGGCCATTGTGGAAAAGCTGGCGTTTATTGATGCGGTGATCCTCAAGTATGAGCGACCGGCCAAGTCCCAAGCCCTGATCCCGGTTTCGCCGCCCCCTGAGGCCAGCGGCGATCGCAGTGGCAGCCGCAAAAGTACCGATGGGAACGCTTCCTACCCGCAGGATTTGGACCTGGCGGAAAGTGCAGAGGCGATGGCGGATAAGGCCAGTTTTCTGCCGCGATCGATCCTGGGCACGATCGATCGGGTGCGCAAGGAACTTGATCCCAATGCTGAGGAACAACTGATTCGCAGTTTTCGGAGTTCTAAGAGTAAGACCATTGTTTCACTGCGGTTTATTCTGCTCCTGATTTTGATTCCCCTCCTGGCGCAACAGGTCTCGAAGAAATTTCTAGTGGGACCGATCGTGGATTATTTCCGCAGTCCGTCGGAGGAGGTCTTTTTGAATGTGCAGATGGAGGAAGAAGCACTGCTCGAACTCCAGCGGTTTGAAGAAGAACTCCGGTTCCGGAGTTTATTAACCGGCTCGCAAAAACTGACAGAAGCGGAGATGGTCCCCCTCCTGAAGGATAAGGCGCTGGAGATTGAAGCCGAATATCGGCAGCGGGGATCAAATGCCATTAAGAATATTTTCTCGGATCTCATTGCCCTCATCGCCTTCACAATGGTGCTGGTATTTAGTCGGCGTGAGGTGGTTATCCTCAAGTCCTTCATGGACGATATTATCTACGGACTGAGTGATAGCGCCAAGGCATTTATTATTATCTTGTTTACCGATATTTTTGTGGGTTTCCACTCGCCCCACGGCTGGGAGGTGGTCCTAGCCAATATTGCCAGACATTTTGGCTTGCCAGAGAGTCAGGATTTTATTTTCCTGTTTATTGCCACGTTTCCCGTAATCCTGGATACGGTCTTCAAGTATTGGATTTTCCGCTATCTGAACCGAGTCTCCCCCTCAGCAGTGGCAACCTATCGCAATATGAATGAATAGTCGCATCAATCGTCACGACTACGACTGGGCGCGAGGGGCCAATCGATCACCTGCTCCAGATTAGCCATATTGCGCATATCAACTTCACCATAAACGGAATCATCAACGGATTAACCAGAATGGGGGGGATTGGGGGGGCACCAAAAGAGATTTTTACTAGAGATATCCAGAGAGTTGAGAATATGTCGCATCAGGCCCGTACAGTGTAACCAATGCCCCTGATCTTCGTACATACGATCGGGGTTAAACTCCATGTTGTAGTGCACCACATTGGGCAGATCGCCAAAGATATGGGACGACTGGGGCGAGATAATCAAGAGCCGGAAGGGTTTTCCCTGGCATTTGGCCGCTAGCTTATGGATTAAATCCATCACAGCACCCCGATCGCAGAGACCCGTCCGCACAAACAAAACCTGATCACATTTTTGCAAGGTATACAGAAAACGCTGCGATCGGGCGGTATAACGTACCCGCATCCGTTCATAGACCGGCGTCATATTATTGACGGGATCATCGCTGTCTTCCACCTCATGGGCAAAGGACAAGCCGGACCATTTGGTGTGGTAAATGCGGCGAGCATCATGGTCGTAGTGCAGGTAGCCTGGATGCCACATATCCCGAAAATCGTTCTGAATCATGTCGGCAACGTCGGCTAAATTTGTGGTTCGGGTGAGATCAAAGGGGAAGGCAGGCCCGTCATACTCCATCTTGTAGAGCAACATGCGTACCGCACAACGATCGCCGAGGGACAAAATAGCGACTCGCCCCCGCTCCGACAGGGAACATTGATATTCCAATAGAAGTGCCGATTGGGCGGGTACCTTCACCCGACTTTCCAACCCATCGGGACCAACCATCAGGGTGCGGAAGGGAATGTCTGGATCGGTCAGATCTTCATACACGCCAGGGGGCATGGCTTGCAGCGCGGCCCGCACCTCTTGCCACATGGGCTGCATATTGTACGCGTGATCCGAGGTGTTAATCACATACAGGCAACGATCGCTCAGCTTCAAAATTGCCAAATGCCCATCATAAAAGAGAATTTTCGAACATTGGGGCGTGAAAAAATGGAAGGCTGGATAGAATTTAAGATTACTCGTCGCTGGGATTGTGAGAGGGGTACCTATGCGGCTATCTTCTTGCACGAGGAGATAGGGGGAGATTCCCGTAACTTGCGTTGCACTTTCGGGAGAAATAGGGACTTCCCGTAAATATAAACCGGCGGCCAGAGGGGCCTTTTGGAGTGAGAGTTGTAAATCGTGCCAGTCGGGAGAAATTTTGTAAGGATATACCGTTGGATTAATCATCCGTAGACTGTTATCTGCCCGATGCAAACCCACCTGGAATCCCCAACTATCTTGATAAATGAGCGTTTCCTCGGCGGGCTGGATAATCGCTGTCCGTAGATCTGATTTTGTCCGTTGAAATAGGGACAGATCGATCGCCTCAAACATCCGATGATGTCCCGTCGTGTTGGGATGGGCAGCATCAAACCATAGATCCCTTTGCCAACGGCCCTGACCATCCTCTACCGCTGCTAACCAATCTAAAACCGGTATGCCCCAGGTTAATAACCGCTGATGGGTTTCCCTCAGGATCGTGTAATGTTCCGGGGTATAGTCCCCATTTGGATAGACACCCCCTAGAATGGGCAGTGCCCCGCATTCCCTGGTCATTTTAATTAACTGCTGGAGGCCATTTTCAAAGCGTCGTTGGATCGCTCGGTGTTGGGCGGAAACACTAGAGGCCAAGCCTTCATTGCCCAGCGAGAGGGCAATGATGACTATATCCGGGTTTTCCGGAATGACAACTTGGGGAAAGCGGGCGATCGTTGTTCCCACATTGGCCCCAACCGCCGAGACATTGACAAGCTGGTGCCCATATCGTTCCCGCAACGCTTCGCCTAACTGCCATGCCCACCCCCGCAATAACCAGGTACTACACCCCAGCGCCACTGAACTGCCAATCACAACAATTTTCAGCCCCTCCCGTTGGGATAGGACTGGTGACGGGGCGATCGGTTCAGCAAAATACCCATAGGGTTCAGGAGGCCGTATCCCAAACCACCCATCTTCAACCACGATCGGGCAGGGCAGGGGAGATGCTTCCAGGGGAATCCAGCGATTCGTGGCCACGGGTTCCCAAATAATGTGCCCCTCTCGGTCAATGCGCACATATTTATATTCGACTTTATCTTCGACAGATTCGACGTTATCTTTGACCTGCTGAACCGGTCGCTGGCCTGAGGTGATGGGAGTAACCAGCGGGACGGCCCCTAAATCCGGGTTACGCCGGTCTGGGGTATGCAGATCCAGATCAACCCACCACAGGGGATAGCGATCGGGCTGGGTGTGCAGTCGAACACATTGACGGGCATCCCAGCGACCCATCTGGGGTAATGAACCCACAAGGGCGATCGTTTCACCGGGTTGAGTCACCGCATGGACATGGAACCGGTACATATAGATTACGTCTCAGATCGAATGTCTTTAATACAGCTATTAAATACAGTGATTGAATACGGCTATTGAATACAGCCATTGGGTACGGCCATTGGACTAACAGCGGCATTGGCTAACGTCATTAACCGTTTTCCCCAGGGTGGGCGCGATCGCCCATCTTGCCCCCAGCCCCCAACCTGCCCATCACGAGGCATATAGCAATCCCAAGTTATTTATGAGAATGGGAAGGGACATAGTGAATCTCTATCAGTAGATATAGGATTGGCTTCTCTCATGAATCATCTGGGATTGCTATATTCAGGCAATGAATCAATAGAATGAAGTAAAGTAAATCAGCACAAAAACAGTACAAAAAGCCGCCCCCATGCTGCCGACGACACACGGGTTGCTAATCGCCTAGGAACAGGCATTAAATATAGTGACGACCTTGACCGAAGCAACTAGAGTGATCACTGGACAGATCAACCCAGCCACCGCAACCCAGCAGCTTTTATCGACATTTTTATCAACATCAGTTAATGAGTGAATGATTAGAGCAATCGCCGGGATACAAGGATCTATGGTTTTATTTATCCTCAAACCTACCACAACGGTGTAACGGGGTATGTTTTGAGGAGCACGTCCGCAAAGCGGGTTAAAATTTGGCCCATCTAGGTTCCAGGAACGGCACCCTGCCGATCGCGGTGTCTGGGCTGGCTTCACACACCTGACTTGATGGCTATCCCCAGCGGTTACTGGTAAACCGGAATGCGATCGACCCGCACGACCGGCTCACTAGTTTTCAGCAAATACTCCAGAAACGCCTGGGCAATCACCGATAGCTGCTTACCGGCCAGGTGGGACACATACCAACACCGCTTGATCGGGAAGTGCTGAATATCCAAAATCGTCAGTTCATGGGTCATGGCCGCTTCCGTAATCAGGGTGTGCTTCGAGAGCACCGACATCCCTAACCCGCCTGCGATCGCGTGTTTAATCGCCTCATTACTGCCCAACTCCAGACGAACCTTGACCGTCACCCCGTGGCGATTGAATAACTCCTCCACCGCATCCCGTGTGCCCGATCCCTCCTCACGCATGATGAACGGCTCGTCATTGAGGCAGGTGATCGGGATATCGCGACTATGGGCCAGGGGATGATCGGCACGGGCCACCACCACCAGGGGATTGTCCAGAAATGCCTGGGAGGTGAGATCCAGATCCGTGGGGGGTTGGCTCAGGATATACAGATCGTCCTCGTTGTTGATCATCCGCTGGACCATCTGCTCGTGGTTGGTCACCTGGAGGGAAATGTCGATGCCGGGGTATTGTTCGCAGAAGGCCCCCAGAATGCGAGGAATGAAATACTTGGCCGTGGTGACTACCGCCAACCGCAGGCGACCCTGGCGAGTGCCCTTAAAGTCGGCTACCTTCATCTCAAAATTATCCAGTTCCTCAAACACGGCCTGACAGGTGGTTAGCAATGCCTTGCCCGCCTCCGTCAGGTACAACTGTTTCCCGATTTGCTCAAACAGGGGCAGGCCCACGGATTGGCTCAACTGCTTCACCTGGCTGGAAACCGTCGGTTGGGTAATCGACAACTCCTCAGCCGCTTTGGTGAAACTCCCGTGGCGGGCAGCCGCCTCGAAAACCTTAAACTGGTGTAGGGTGGCGTGAATCACCGATCGTTCTCCCTTGACTGATAAACATACTTAGCCGACACACTTACCGCAACCCACTTAACCCATCCCCTGGACCCACACGTGAGCCGGGGGCCAGCCTGATAGGTCAAACCTTATCAGATGGATTTGGATGATAAGTAACGCTTGTCACAAGGATTAACAAACATCAATGGTTTTGATTTGATTTCTTGACACAATTCAATGTTAACTTATATTTACTAGATTTTACTAAATGAATGAAACTTATTCCATAGATATAAGCAAATATCCGGACTGGACTAGCGGTTCCCCAGGGGGCTGCAGTGCCAACATTGGCAAGTCTCCGGCAACTCTCTGGCAAGTCTCTGATAAGTCTCTGAGGACCGAACGGCATGTTGATTGCTCCCGTATTTGCCCAAACTGCTTGGTGGATTCCCTTCTACCCTTTGATTGGCATGGCTTTGTCGCTCCTGTGGTCCCCGGCCGTGATCCGGCGCACGGGACCCCGACCGGCGGGTTATGTCAATCTTGTGATGTCCTTTACTGCGGCTGTCCACGCCCTGCTGGCCCTATGTGTCCTGTGGCAACGACCGGCGATCGACCTTTCTGTGTCCTGGTTACAGGTGGCCGGGTTTGAAATTGGGTTAACGATCGAGATTTCCAGCCTGACGGTTGCGGCCATCCTGGTCATTACCGGGTTAAATTTCTTGGCCCAACTCTATGCGGTGGGTTATCTAGAGATGGATTGGGGTTGGGCGCGGATCTTCTCCCTGTTGGGCCTATTCGAGGCAGGGATGTGTAGTCTGGCCCTGTGTGATTCGCTCTTTTTCAGCTATGTTGTTCTAGAAATTCTGACCCTGGGCACTTATCTGTTAATCGGCGTTTGGTACAACCAACCCCTAGTGGTGACGGGGGCGCGGGATGCCTTTTTAACCAAACGGATTGGGGACCTGTTCCTGTTGATGGGGGTATTGGCGATTTACCCCTTAGCTGGCAGTTGGAACTATGATGATTTGGCCACTTGGGCCACGACGGCTGATGTGAATCCGACGCTGATCACCCTGATTGGGTTGGCACTCTTGGCCGGTCCAATGGGTAAGTGTGCCCAGTTTCCTCTCCATCTCTGGTTGGATGAGGCGATGGAAGGTCCTTACCCCAGTACGATTTTGCGGAATGCGGTGGTGGTCGGAACGGGGGCCTGGGTGTTGATCAAGCTCACGCCGATTTTGACCCTATCCCCGGTGGTATCAGCCGTTGCGATCGCCATTGGCACGGTCACCGCCGTAGGGGGCAGTTTAATCGCGATCGCCCAAATTGACATTAAACGTGCCCTCTCCTATTCCGTCAGTGCCTACATGGGCCTTGTGTTCATCGCCGTGGGGACCCAGCAAGTGGAAGCCGCCTTCTTCCTGTTCCTGATCCATGCCCTCTCAATGGCGCTGTTGGTGATGAGTACCGGTTCGATCGTCCTCAACAACATCACCCAAGATCTCACCCAGTTGGGAGGGTTGTGGCGGCGGCGTCCGATTTCCGGCCTCAGCTACCTGGTTGGTGCAGCGGGTCTGATTGCGCTCCCGCCCCTGGGGGGATTCTGGGCCTTGGTGAAATTAGCCGACGGGCTGTGGACTTCCTATCCCCTGTTGGTGGGCGTTTTGTTACTGGTGAACGGCTTAACCAGCCTGAGCCTGATGCGGGAATTTTGCCTGATTTTCACCGGGTCGCCGCAACAGATGACCGTGCGATCGCCGGAAAACATTTGGCTCATCACCCTGCCCATGACGATCACCCTAGGGTTAGTTCTCCACGCTCCCCTGATCTTGCTGAACCTGGGCTTACTGCCCGACTGGCTAACCTTAAACCGCAGTCTGGCCTTTTTACTGGTAGCCTCCAGTCTCGTGGGCGGCACCGTGGGGGCACTGCTTTACCTCCGCCCCGGCAAACGCGAACCCGTGCAACTCCCCTGGCAAGCGGTGCAAGACCTGCTGGCCTACGACTTCTACACACCTAAGCTCTACCGCTCCAGTGTGGTGTTGGGGGTGGATATCCTCTCGCGGATTACCGACTGGTTCGATCGCTACTTCGTCGATGGCCTGGTCAACCTCGTCGGACTCGCTTCCCTCTTTGGCGGCGAAACCCTGAAATACAGTAACTCCGGCCAACTCTGGTTTTACGTGCTCACAATTACCATTGGCCTCGCCGCGATCGCCAGCTTTATGAGTTGGAGCTTGATTACGCATCTCTTCGGCACCCTTGTGGGTTGAAGGCAAAAGGCAAAAGGCAAAAGGCAAAAGGCAAAAGTGGCAAACCAAAATTAACCCCATTTCCTGCCTGCTCTCTCCTCCCTCCTAACTCCTCCTTTCTCTTTCCTCTTTCCTCTTTCCTCCCTCCTAGTAACCTACTGCCATGCTAAGTGTATTGATTTGGGCACCGATCGTGGGCGCCGTGATCGTGGGTCTCCTTCCCCAAGGGGTTTCTGCCAAGAATGTGCGGTTAGCGGCGCTCTGTGCCGCTGGGGCCATTTTGCTGTGGAATGTGTGGTTAATGACCCAGTTTGATTTGGGCCAGGCGGGGCTACAATTCCAGGAGTTTGTGCCCTGGTTACCGCAAATTGGCCTGAATTACCAAATTGGCACCGATGGCCTATCGTTTCCCCTCTTGGTCCTCAACAGTCTGCTCACCTGGCTCGCCATTTATAGCAGTCGGGAAAATACGCAACGGCCTCGCCTGTTTTATGCCCTGATTCTCCTGGTCAGCGGTGGGGTCGCAGGTGCATTTCTGGCCCAGAATTTGCTCCTCTTTTTCCTGTTTTATGAGGTTGAACTGATCCCCTTCTATCTGCTAGTTGCCGTTTGGGGCGATGCCAAGCGCAGTTATGCCGCGACGAAGTTTTTGCTCTATACAGCCACATCGGGTGCCCTGATCCTGGCGGGATTCCTGGGCCTGATCTGGCTTACGGGGGCTTCTAGCTTTGCCTACGAATCGCTCATAGGGCAAACGCTACCGCTGGGGGTACAGGTGGTATTGCTCGGTGTGCTCCTAGTCGGGTTTGGCATCAAAATCCCCCTCGTGCCACTCCACACTTGGCTCCCTGATACCTACGTTTCCGCCTCCACCCCGATCGCGATCCTTCTCGGTGGTGTCTTGGCTAAGCTGGGGACCTATGGGATTTTCCGATTTGGCCTGGGTCTGTTCCCAGAAGCCTGGAGTACCCTGTCTCCCTGGTTGGCAACTTGGGCGGCGGTGAGTGTGTTGTATGGGGCAATGGCGGCGATCGCCCAGAAGGATATCAAACGCATGGTGGCCTATAGCTCGATCGGGCACATGGGTTATGTGCTACTCGGCGGGGCGGCGATGACGGGCTTGAGCCTGACTGGGGCCGTGTCCCAAATGATTGCCCACGGGTTGATCCTGGCGCTACTGTTCCACTTGGTCGGCCTGGTGGAGGCCAAGGTGGGGACGCGGGAATTGGATGTCCTCAATGGCCTGATGAATCCGGTGCGCGGGTTGCCCCTGGTCAGTGCGCTACTGGTGTTGGGGGGGATGGCCAGTGCGGGGATTCCAGGTTTGGTCGGGTTTATCGCGGAATTTCTGGTGTTCCAGGGCAGTTATACGGTGTTCCCGGTACAAACGCTGTTCTGTGTGGTCGGGACGGGGTTAACGGCGGTTTACTTTGTGATTTTGCTCAACCGTACCTGTTTTGGTCGCCTGGATAACGCGATCGCCTATTTCCCCAATGTCGAATGGTCCGAGCGGGTCCCGGCCCTGATTCTGATGTGGCTGATCTTCCTGTTGGGGATTCAACCAAACTGGCTAGTGTGTTGGAATGAGCAAACCACCGTCGCTCTGGTTGCCTCGCTACCGACGGTCGGCCCTGGCCATCTGACCGATTTACATCCCCTAGCTGCCCAACCGCTACCGCCCGTCGCCCCAACGATTTTCTCCTCCGTTCGTAGTTCGTAGTGATGACTTTAGTCATCATCAGGGGCTAAAGCCCCCCTTAAGACTAGTCCTGTTCGTAGTTTGTAGTCATCATCAGGGGCTAAAGCCCCTACTACGAACCGAACTTATGCCTCATCACCTGACTCCCTACTCACTGAACCCCTATCTGAAGCACTATGACGATCGCCACGCCAACGCCCACCAAACTACCGCCCTCCACCCACGAATTTGCTGAGGTGATCCATCGCCTTGAGGCTGGGGGGGCCATGCTGCCCGATACGCCGGAAAACTTGATGCAAATTATTGGGCTTTATAAAGCCTATGCCGTGCCGATGGATTTCTATTGGCGGGATTTGCTCTATATTGCTGAACGGGTTTTCCTCGATCCTTTGCCCTTTTTCAAATACTTCCTCCCCCAGGAATATCTCGATCTGCACAACCACTATGCTGGGGATGATGCCGATCTACGCATTTGGCGCGGACTGGCCACGGCCCATCCGGAACTTCTGGAATTTATGGAAAAGGGCGAAATGCAGAAAAAACTGCCCAAGCTGATCCATCACCTGTGGCACGATCGCATCAATATGGAATTTGCTGAAGAGTGTATGCGAGCGATGCTCTGGCACCGGGAGATGGGTGGCCGGTTTGATCCCTATTTGGATACGGAGGAGTATGTTGCTAATGCCGATCGTGCTATTAAAGCCTACTTTAAGGGCAATCCCTTGATGTTGGGGTTGTATAAACTCTTTCCCGATATGTTCATTGAACAGGTGCGGCAGTTGTCCTACTACGCCAACTTGGGTCTGTTCTGGGAGGTGATGGCTCCGGTTTTTTTTGAAATGTCGGATCTTTATGATGAGGGGAAAATTACCAGTGTTCCCGAAGCAATGAATTTCCTGGTCAATGGGATCTTTGCGATCGCCGGTCGCCCCATTTACCACCATGTCTATATTCGGGGTGAATGCTACGAAATTATTTCCAAGTCCAAGGGCTTTATGTGGCTCTATGAAGCAGCTCTGCCCTACGTTGAGGCAGTTTTTTACCGGACTTCACCCTTCCGGGGGACCAAATCCTATAATGCTCAAGCAAAGCAAGTTCCTAGTGATCAACGGGAGTTTCACTACGGTATTCTCTACGCTGATGTTTTCCCGGTGGGGTCTGCCGGTATCCCGCCCACGCTACTGATGCAGGATATGCTCCACTTTTTGCCCCCTTATCTGGTGGACTATTATCGTCAGCACTGCCGGGGTGAGGATGACATGTTGGTCCAGTTGGGGATTAGCTTTCAGCGATCGATGTATTGCGTCACCTCCGCCGTGATCCAAGCCCTGCGCACGGCCCTGCTCTATGATCTGGATGACCCCAATCCCCGGCATTTAGAGGCCAACCGCGCCTTTTTTGAAGCCCAACTTGATCGCTTTAAGCGTCCCGAAGCCCGTCTGCGGAATATCCAACGTCAGGATTACCGTTAGACCATAACTACTGCCTAGTAGTCTGTCAGCCGTAAACTTCAGGGTTGCAGATCGGCGCTCAGATCCTTCAGCAAGCTCCCTTCGACAGGCTTCCTTCGACAGGCTCACGGTGACCGGGACACTAATCCGTAGCTCTTCCTTCGACAGGCTCAGGACAGGATGACTGGGACTACAGCAGCTCCCACGCCCGTAAGGTACAGTGTCTTGTCCTCGGCTAGATTTCGTAGGGGCGGGTTGAGCAACCCAATCCCTTTGAGAAGAGAGAAGAGAGAAAAGAGAAAAGAGAAGAGAGCCGATCTCCTCAACCGGATTCTGTAGGGGCGGGTTTAGCCACCCGCTGACCATTAACAAAATAAATTGAATATAAACCCGCCCTGTTTGGCCCCGTACCTGAACTCTAGTGGGCGGGTTTGATGGATGCCCCCTGCCCCCGCGTGCGGGGGTTGGGGGGCAAGTTCCCCTTGCCGGTAAACCCACCCCTACCCCTAATTTCCAGACTGGCAAGCTTCTGTCATCTCATCATTCACCCGACTATTAATGATTTAATGATTTGACTGTATCTCATCAGCACGGGAAAGGCTGCAATCCGTTTGGGCTGAGCTATAGCAATCCCAGATGATTCATGAGAGAAGCCAATCCTATATCTACTGATAGAGATTCACTATGTCCCTTCCCATTCTCATAAATGACTTAGGATTGCTATAGTCGAAGCCCTCATCTTAATGTGAGTTCGATAACAGCCCCATTGCCCTCACCCCCCAGCCTGCTCTCCCAAACGGGGCGAGGGGGAGTACGGCATCATCAAGGCTTTAAGCCCCTCTCCCTGGGGGAGAGGGGTTGGGGTGAGGGTCATCGAACTGACGTTAATCTTAGGCATGACAGTCTCCTAGGGAGACACTGCGCGAACGGGCCGAGCCAGTCGAGAGCAATATGCTCAATCATGACAGTTCCCTAGTGGGTTCAGCCGATTGGAAAGGGAACGCTTGATCTACTCGCCAGTGATGTTGGTTATGGGCCAGTAGGGTTAGGTGGGTGGCCGTAAATTTCGCCTGAAAGGGATGGTCTTGGTAGTGGGACCATGCCTGATGGAAATGGGGACGGCTGAGATCGCGGAAGGCCACGGTCAGGTGGGGACGGTAGGGCCGTTGGGATTCCCTAGGGTCCCGTAGATTCAAGGCACGGGCTAGCTCATGTTGTAAATCCCGGTGAAGCTGGATCAAGGCCGGGGTTGGCAACACATTGATATAAATGACACGGGGCGGGAATGTCCCAAAGCCGTTGAGTTGAATTGGGAACGTCGATCGCGACTGGGCAAAGGTTTGCACGACCGTCTTGACCCCCGCGATCGATGCTTCTGGCCAAGGGAAAGGCGGATAGAGCGTAATGTGGGGTGGCGACCTGAGGGCCGCTTGGCTGTGGTAGCGATCGCGAAAATCCTGCTTGATCTGCGTAATCTGCTGTTGCAGATCAGACGGCGGCAATAGGGCCACAAACCACAGGCGATACGCCTTCGGCGTCGCGAAGCTATCGCGTTGGGGAGCGTTTGGCATCAGGAGAATTTTGATTTTGAGCTTTGAGGTTTGAATTTTGAATTTTGAATTTTTGCAAGGAGCACGTTGCGCCCAGCGATCGGTAAATAACTACTTAAAATAACTACTTATCCCGATTAACTCAATTAACCTGCCCTAGCGGTGAGACCAAAGCAGTCTGGTATCCTGATCCAAAAAGCATACGCTGATCCCATGTCGATCGTTCTTCTGGCAAACCAGACCCAACAACAGGCCCTCGTGGATTGGGTCCAGCAACATACCCCCGTCCTGTCGCGCTATCCCCTGGTCGCGTTGGCCCCGATCGCGGATCTCGTTAACCGTACCACGTCACTCACCGTTGACCCCAGCCTGCCGGCCCAACCCACCGAGGCCATCACCCAGGCGATTTCCCAGGCGATCGTCGAAGGGAATATTATGGCGGTGATCTTTTTCCTCGATCCAGCCCAGGCCGATCCTGACCTCCCCGATATTCAAACCCTGTCGGCCCTCTGTAGCGAGTACGATCTGCCCCTCGCCATTAACCGTGCCACCGCGACGGCAGTCCTCAATACCTTTGTGCAACTTCGCCATGCCCACCTCATTTTCAACCCGGTGGCGGGTCAGCGTGACCCCACAGAGGATTTGCTGATCATTCGCCAGACCCTTTCGCCCCTGATGTACCTGTCCATCCACTTCACCACCCGCGAGATTGATGCGGATGTCCTGGCCCGGCGGGCGATCGCAGCGCAACCGGACTTGGTCATTGCCTCCGGCGGCGATGGCACCGTGTCCACCGTGGCCGACGTGCTGTTGGGAACCGGGATTCCCTTGGGGATTATTCCCAGGGGGACCGCTAATGCCTTCTCCGTGGCGCTGGGGATTCCCACTGCACCGAAAGCGGCCTGTGAGTTAATCCTGGCGGGTACCCTGCGCATCGTTGATGTGGCCCGGTGTGATGGTCGGCTGATGATTCTCCTCACGGGAATTGGCTTTGAGGCGGAGGCGGTGGAAAAAGCCGATCGCGAACTTAAGGATCAGTGGGGGGTGTTAGCCTACCTCATGGCCGGTTGGCAACAGTTGGGGGAGCAACGTCTTTTCCAAACCCAACTGGACGTAGGCGATCGCAGCTACCAGTTTCGGGCCGGGGCGATCACGATCGCCAATGCGGCCCCGCCGACTTCCGTCCTCGCCCAGGGGGTGGGGCAAGTGATCTTTGATGATGGGCTGCTGGATGTTACGGTCCTGACCGCCGATACGCCAAAGGCGTCGCGCAGCGATCGGAAATCCGGTCCCAGCCTTCTCAATAAGCTGTGCCTTGCCAAATCCCTCTTGGCGATCTACGGAGCCGCCCTCGCCAGCACCCGGGTCGATGATTCCCGGATTTACCACTTCCGCAGCCGCCAGCTAACGATTACGACCACCCCGCCGCAAAAGGTCGTCGTCGATGGCGAGATGGTCGGGACAACTCCGATCACGATCGAATGTTTGCCAGGTAGCCTCACGATTCTGGCTCCGCCGAAAATCAAACCCTCCGCCCTCGAAAAACTGGCGACGCTCTGGGTCCGGCAGGTTTCCCCCAGCCTCACGGCCATGATTGCCGCGATCGGAGCCACGGGCCTAGTGAGTTGTTTCATGGCCCTGTGGGTCTTGGGCCGCTTAGCCACGGGGGTCTTTTTGCGACAGACGATCGCGGAGTTTGACCTGAACAATCTCCTGCGTATCCACGCCTGGGCCAGTCCTAGCCTGGATCAAGTCATGCTGGTGATCACCCGCCTGGGCAACGCGGAGGTCGTCGTTCCCACAGCCTTGCTGGTGTTGGGCATCCTCTGGGGACGGCAGGAAAAACGCCAGGTGTGGACCTGTTTAACCGCTTTCCTGGGGGCATTGGTGATGAACGTCAGCCTCAAACCCTGGTTCATGCGCCCCCGTCCCGATCTGTGGCCAACCCTGATTACGGAAACCAGCTATAGCTTCCCCAGTGGTCATGCCCTCGGTTCCACGGTCCTCTATGGCATGATTGCCTATCTCTTGGGACGGCATTTCCCCCGTTATCGCCGGGGGGTCTATGGAGCCGCGATCGTCCTGGTGGTCTTGATTAGCTTCAGTCGCCTGTACCTGGGGGTGCATTGGCCGTCGGACATCATCGCTGGACTGAGTATTGGTTTCCTCTGGCTGATGGTGGGGGTCACCATGTCGCGCTTACAGGATTTACGCGAGTCGCGATCGGAGGCCCTGGACTCGGAAGCCCTGAACCCACCGTCTGCCTAGGGGGATCTCGTGGGATTGCGTTCGCGCCGCGTTCCCATCGGGAAATCGTGGCGGGCAGTGGGCGATTTCGATGTCACCCCCAACGTCTGCGCAAGAATCAGGGCACAATAGAAGGCGCAGCGGGCGATACGCCTTTGGCGTCGCGAAGCTATCGTGGCCACTGCACGCACGATTCAGGTTCATAGCAATGCAAACGTTCAACACCCTCGCACCCACAACTCCACCGACATCCCCCGATCCGTTGACCGATCCCTTAACGATCGCCGGTCGCCCCTTTCGCTCCCGCCTGATTACCGGCACGGGCAAATATCGCAATTTTGCCGAAATGCAGGCCAGCATTGCCGCGAGTGGCTGTGACATGGTGACGGTTGCCGTCCGGCGGGTTCAAACCAATGCACCGGGGCACGAGGGACTGGCCGAAGCGATCGATTGGCAGACCATTTGGATGTTGCCCAATACCGCTGGGTGCCAAACTGCCGAGGAGGCGATCCGGGTGGCCCGTCTGGGGCGCGAGATGGCCAAGCTCCTGGGGCAGGAAGATAACAACTTCGTCAAGTTAGAGGTGATCCCTGATCCCCGCTACCTGCTGCCCGATCCGATCGGCACCCTGACCGCAGCGGAGCAACTGGTAAAAGAGGGATTTGCCGTGCTGCCCTATATCAACGCCGATCCCCTCTTGGCCAAGCGGTTAGAGGAAGTCGGGTGCGCCACGGTGATGCCCTTGGGGTCCCCGATCGGCTCCGGTCAAGGGTTGAAAAACGCCGCCAATATTCAGATCATTATTGAGAATGCCCAGGTGCCCGTCGTCGTGGATGCAGGCATTGGGGTGCCCAGCGAAGCGGCCCAGGCAATGGAATTGGGTGCCGATGCCTTGCTGATCAATACCGCGATCGCCCAGGCCCAAAACCCAGCCCAAATGGCGGCAGCGATGAAACTCGCCACGGCAGCCGGACGCTTGGCCCATTGCGCCGGACGGATTCCCGTAAAAGCCTATGCCAGTGCCAGTTCACCCTTAACGGGGATTGTGGGCAACGCTTAGGGGTTGGTTGCGGCCCCACCGGGAATGAGGGCTTCGAGGGCCTGTTGCAGATCGGCGGTGAGGGTGGCGACGGCGGCTTTGGCGGCACGGCGATCGCGGGCATAGCTGGGCCAACGTTGGCTAACGTCGATCGGCTGGCCGATCGTAATCACGGCTTGTCGCTGCCCTAGTTGGGGTCGCCGAGGGATGGTGACCCCCTTCACGCGCTCAACTAAATCAAACAGAATCAAGGCCGTTTCGGCGAGCCGCTCAAAGCAGAGGCGATCCTGGACATAATGATCCGTGACGGCAACAAAACTTTCGACGAGGCGCATATGACGCAGATGCAGGCTAGCGGTGGTGGCGATCCAGTCCGCCAATCCGCGTTCAAAGGCGGGTAGGGAGGTCAGGGGTGTGCGATCGTCGCGGTAGATCTGGGTCCAGCCCGCTTCCTCTAACCGGCGACACCGGCTGGCAAGGCTGCCCCGACTGGGTAACCCAAAGTAGTCCTCGCCAATACTCAAGGCGGTGTGCAACAGATGGGCGAGGCGATCGGCGATTTCCCGATGGGAACGCGGCGCGAACGTGTCCGACGAAGGTACGCCGTCGTCTGGGGTGATTAACGCCTGGGATTGGGCCGGATAAAACTGCTGATAAAACTGTGTCATGCGGGTGAGCAGGTGCTCCCCTAGGGAACACAGGCGCGGGTAATAGGCCGCTGGGTCTGGGGCGGGGGGCGAGGTCAAGGGAACCGTGGGTAGGCCCGTATCGTGTTCCAACTGGCTGAGGAGGCGATGCAGCGCGGCCCAATTGGGTTTGGGATAGAGGTAACGCAGGCCGATCGGCACAATCAGCAGGGGTTGGGACTGGCCCGCCTTGTGCAGATCTTCCACGGCCCAAAAGGCCAGTTGGGCGGTCCCTGGCTCCAGGGGGCTGAGGATATCGCTGTGGCCATTGGTGGCACCTTCCGGCGCGATCGTCAGGGGGAATTCGCCCTGGTAAAGATAGGCCCGGATCGTTTTGAGCGCCGTCAGATCCATCTGGCGACCCCGCCGCACGGGCACCCCGCCTAACCGGGAGAAGAACCAACCGAGCCAACGACCGGCCCACAGGGTCATGCCGCGATCGTACATAAAAGCCGTATGGAGCGGTGGCTGGAGGACAATCCCTTGGCGGCGGGCGGCTTGGGGCAAGATACGCGAGAACAGGTAGGCCATCACCAAGGGATCATCCACTTGGCTATGGCGAAAGGCGAGGAGGAGGCGGATGTGGCCCGCTTGAAACTGGTGGAAGCTTTGGACTAATGGGTCCGGCTGATCACAGACCACCGGCCAGATCCCCGCCGGTAACCAGGGCCGCAACCGCACCCGTAGCAGTAGCGGCAGGGCGGCATAGGCTACCCGCAAGACCCAACGGTTTAGCCGGGGTCGGATGAATGGGAGGCCGGGGTGTGCCCGCGTTTCGGCCCGTTGCGATTGCCCCATCAGGCCCCCTGTCCGGTCCGCGCATCCGGTGCCAACCTCACGTCCGGTGCCAACCTCACCTCAGGCGCGAACATCAATAATCGTGCCGTTAAAGTCATAGGTTTTGCCCTCTAGGCGGACCGGCAACCCAATTTTGACCTTGCTACCGCCCAGGACGGGACCATCCCCCGTCATTTGACCTTGACCCGACAGGGTTAGCAGGAAATCTGCCGTAAAGGGGGCTTCCAGGCCAGGAGCCGGTTTGAGGGCCACGGAGCCATCGGGTTGCGGGACGAAAACACTGCGCCCCGGATCTTCAACTTTCAGGATGTTGACACTGCCCGACGGTTGATTCCGGATCACTAGGCTGGTGTTATCCCCGGCTTGGAACAGGGCTTGGGGATTGCGCACACTCAACCCCCGCACCATCACCTCAAACTCAACCGGCACCGTACTCACCTGCGCCAAGGAGGTGGGATTACCGGGGGTGAAAAAGATGCCCAGCAGCACCAACAGGATCACGAGTACCGCCCCCACATCTAAGATATTCAGCTTGCCAAAGAGACGACCGTGAGCATCTAAAATTTTCATACCCGCTGCCCTAGAATGACGCGACTGCTAACTCGACTGCTATGGTATCAGGTTTGGGTCAGGTGCCTGCCAACGCTAGGGCGACGCGGGTTTTGTGTGGTATGCTCACCCTAGTTGTGGCGAGTTGTGGATAGGGTATCCGCAACGCGCAGATGCGACAATTGCCAACGATAGCCTACCGTCACTCACTGAGCTATGAAGCAAGGACACCTGTGTCAAGGTGCCGATGATGTGCCCCCGTGGGCAGGCGGGTTGAGAGGTTGCCACGAGCGATATGCCTTGGGCATTGCGAAGCTATCGCCGCAATCATCCGCCTGGGAGCAGCAGGGCCAGTGGGGGCAAGGGCAGGGCAGGGGAATCTGGCCGGGGTTAGCCCATTGCGTGAGGCGCGTTATGTCCTGAGGTGTCATGCCCCCTGTGGTGATTCTGGAATTTTTGATCATTTTCTCGCTGCTGCTGGCCAATGGCGTATTTGCCATGTCGGAAATTGCGATCGTATCGGCCCGCCGTGCCCGTTTGCAACACCTCGCTAATCGGGGCGATCGTCGGGCGGAGGCGGCTTTGGCCTTGGCCGAATCCCCCAATCGGTTTCTGTCCACGGTTCAGGTTGGGATTACCCTGATTGGCATTGTGGCTGGGGTCTTTGGGGGGGCAACCCTCTCCCAAACCTTGGCAACGTCCCTGCAACCGGTCCCTTTCTTGGCTCCCTATGCGGATGCGATCGCCCTGGTGACCGTTGTAGTGGGCATTACCTATCTTTCCCTGGTGGTGGGGGAGTTGGTGCCGAAGCGTTTGGCCCTGCACCACCCGGAGCACATTGCCATGATGGTGGCCCGTCCCATGCTTTGCCTGGAGTCGGCAGCCTTTCCGATCGTCACCTTCCTCAGCACCTCCACGGAGGTCATTTTGCGCTTGTTTGGCATTGAGCATTCCGAGGCGGAACCCTCGATCAGCGAGGAGGAAATCAAGGTGATGATCCAACAGGCCACTAAGGCGGGCACCTTTGAGGAGGTGGAACAGGCGATGGTGGAGCGGGTATTCCGCTTGGGGGATATGCGCGTGAGTTCCCTGATGACCCCCCGTCCCGATATTGTCTGGCTGGATCTCGAAGATAGCGCCGAGGAGAACCATCGCAAGCTGTTTGAAAGTCCCCATACGCGCTTTCCTGTTTGCCAGGGGGGGTTGGATCACCTGCTCGGCGTTGTCCAGGTGAATGATTTACTAAGGCGGGGCCTAGCGGGCCAACCGATCGAACTCACCTCGGTCTTGCGCCAACCGGTCTACGTGCCGGAAAGTACACGGGGCCTCAAGGTGATGGAGTTGTTCAAACAGGCCAGCACCCATATTGCCCTCGTGGTGGACGAGTATGGAGTGATTCAGGGGTTGGTCACGCTGAACGATATTCTGGAAGCGATTATTGGCGATATTCCCTCCGTGGGCACGCCGGAGGAACCCGATGCGGTCCAGCGGGAAGATGGTTCCTGGTTGCTGGATGGCATGATGGCGATCGAGGATTTTCGTGAGTTATTCCTGCTGTCAGAATTGCCGGGGGAGCAACGGGGCAATTTTCACACCCTGGGCGGTTTTGTGATCACCCACCTGGGTCGTATCCCAATGGCGGCGGATTATTTTGAGTGGGACAATTTCCGCTTTGAGGTGGCGGATATGGACGGCAATCGGGTGGATAAGGTGTTGATGATCCCCCTGAATCCCGAAACGGGTGAACCCAACGAAGAAAGCAAGGACAAAGCAGATTTCGAGGCTTAAGGAGTATGTTGGGGCAGATGCTTTGTGGCTATGCTGGATGTAACCCTAGGGGTCTGTCAGCCGTCTGTGATACTGATTGAGAAATAATTGATTCGCTGGAAAAAAGTTTAATTATTTGCAAAGCAAGGATGATCAGGAATGTCACGATCGCCCTCAAACTCGAACTCAAACTTCGAGCAAAACCAGCCCCATGACGATCCTGGTGCCCCGCCAGGATATTCTTCAACCCTGCGGCGAAATGTACTGCTCTTCAGTCGAGCGCGGACTCCCGAACAATTAGAACAATATACCTGTGAGCTTCGGTCAAATGCCTGGAAAGCACCCTTTGACACCCCACTGGAAATGCTTTTCTACACCGTGTTCCAGGAACGGGCAACACAGTTGATCTACCTCAAGACGGCCTCCCTAGTCCGCCAGGGAAGCACCAGCGAGGCTGGATGCAGCACTCCTGATCTCGTACTTGCCAGAGCCATCTCGACGATCGCGATCGATGAAGCCGCCCACTACGGATTCTTCCTGGCCCTATCTCGTGTCCATTTGTATTACTTTCCTGAGGAGTCACTGCAAGCTCTGGTTACCGTTCTCCGTAACTTTGTGATGCCAGCCGCCAGCATTGTACCGAACTATGATGCATTCATTAAAGTCCTCTATAAATCACACCTCTTTAGTCCTAGCATTTACGGGCGCGAGGTGGCAAAACCCGTCCTTTCCGCCTTAGGCATTGAGTCCATCAAGGAAGTGGAACGCGGGTTATTACAGACAAAAATTGCTCCTAGTTTGGATGGTGACGATCTTCCCAATCCACTGATGGGGTATAACTTTTCAGTGTTGGAATCCGCCGTTCGCCGTCTGTTCGATCGTGTCAATCGGTATGAGTCAGAGATTGGACTAACCTGTATTCAACCAACAGTCTTTACAGCAATTAAATAGTGGTCTATATGGGGCTTGCGGGTATGCAGTCACAAGGGGAATTTCTCAGCGCGGGTAGCCGTAACAGCAATTTGTAGCTACAATTGGTTATTGTGGTTGTCGTTCGGTTATGGAATATGAATGGGATGAAGCGAAGCGTCTCGCTAACCTTTATAAGCACGGCATAGATTTCGTCGATGTTCCAGCCGTGTTTGATGGCAATATCGTGATGCTTGAGGATGATCGTTACGATTATGTAGAGCAGCGTTTTGTCACATTCGGTTTGTTGCAAGGGCGAGTGATTGCCGTTGTACATACGGAACGTGGGGATTGTACTCGTATTATTTCTGCAAGAAAAGCAACGAAAAATGAACAACGAACCTACCTTGAACAACTCTCAAACTGACTGGCAACGGTTGGATGCAATGAGTGATGAGGATATTGATTTATCAGATTGTCCAGAGGTCACGCCAGAAATGTTTGCTAAGGCGGTAGTGCGGCGGGGTTTACCTACTACAAAGACCAAGACTCAAGTTACACTCCGCATTGATAGCGATGTGTTGGAGTGGTTTAAGTCCCAAGGTTGGGGCTATCAAACACAGATCAATCAATTACTAAGAGCGTACATGGAGGCCCATCAATAACTAACAGATTGTCGTTTAACTCACTCAGAAACGATAGCTGTGAAGCCTTTATCTATAGGGCCATGATTCGGCTGATGTTGCAACGACTGGGCAAAGCTCTCCCCCACTCTCTCCGTATTTCCCAATAGCCTCTAAGCTTGATCCTACACCAGAGATGTATTAAGCCCATGACACCCACCTTCACAATGGCAAGTCCAGCCGATACGGATCGCCTGCTAGAACTTCTGCAGGAGTTTTATGCGATCGAACACTTGGACTTTGACGAAGCGGTTGCCCGCCAAGCCCTGGGACAGATCCTGACCGAACGACGCTACGGGTTAATCCACTTGATCGAAGTGGCGGACGCGATCGCGGGGTATGTGGTGTTAACCTTCGGCTTCAGCTTAGAGTTCCACGGGCGCGATGCCTGGATCGACGAATTGTATTTACGATCGGCCTATCGGGGGCAAGGCATTGGTTCAGCCACCTTGGCCTTTATCACCGCTACCTGTCGCCAGGAAGGGATTAAGGCGGTGCATTTGGCCGTCGCCCATCGCAACCAACGGGCACAAAAGGTTTATCAGCAAGCGGGCTACACCACCCACGATCGTCACATCATGACCCAGTGGCTGATCTAGCCCATCTCCCTGGGTTAGGGTTCGCGTAGAGCCTGGGCACCCCAGACATCCTGGGGCAGAAAAGCGCGATCGCTGGGCAGAGGGGCCACCGGTTGGGTCAGCAAAAACGTCCCTGCTTCAATCCATTGCTTAAGGACTTCGGCAATTTGGCGGGAAAAATAAAGACTGGTTAGGGGGGCCGTGCGGACTCGCTTGCCCTCGATCGTGATCCACCCCGACTTGAGTTGGGCATAGCTCACCAGGCCAAAGGTGGGCCGCACCCGGCGGGGAATGGCAAAATCCACGATCGGGGCGACCAAATCCGGGTCCCGCACTGCACACCGGGCTACCACGTCTTCATGCAACACCGGCAAGGGAATGCCAATGCCCAACATTAGCGAAGGACCATAGCCCTTGAAATAACATCCCCGCACCCAGGCCGGGTCCATTTGTTTGGCATCACCAATGGTCGCCAGGGTGGCGGCTGGCCCAATGGGCGTTTGATTCGGTAGGCGTTTTTGCAGTGGAAAATGCTGGGTTCCCTCCCAGGCCACATAGCCCACCCCGCCGCCTAGGAAGATGCGGCTACCGATGCCAATTAACTGTAATTCCGGATCATTAAAGAGGGGTGCCAGTTCCCCCGCATTGGAATACACCGCATTCCCTAGATTCGGTTGCAGCGGTCCTAAGTAGGTCACCAGGGGCCGATCGCCCCCATTCACCCCGACAATAAAATTCTGGTAGAGATTGCGGGGGTTGAACAGATAAAACTGGTTAATCGTCTCACGGGTAATCATCGTTTCAAACGAAGCCCTGGGGTAACAATCTGTCACCTGCCCGATCGCCCGCAGCGCGATCGGCTTACCCGCAATCAGATCCGCAATCACATGGCCGCCGCCCCGGGTGCGAGGTGTCAGGGGGTGGCCATCCTCCGGATCGATCGGCTCCTGACTGGCCCCCTCCTGGGCTGCTTGGGTGGCCCCCAGATAGAGATCCACTGCCCCAAAACCTGAGTAGGCCAGGACCCCATCCAGCCAACACTGGCGAATCTTAATCGGCGGGTCCGTATGCCCCAGATTCAAAATTGCGCCAGAGGACTCCGCGGGTTCAAAGCTGCCCGTGGTAATCACATCCACCTGTTTCGCGGCGGCAGTCACCCCGATCTCAGCCACCCGCGCCTTGAGTTCCGCCACCGTCCACACCACGGCTTGTTGCTGACGGATTTTTTGATTGATTTCAGCCAGCGTGCGCACGCCCTCGCTCCCTGCCTCCTAGTCAACCTGTAACGGCGATGGAACCGGGTCAAAAAAATCGAAGGGTTCCGGTACGCCATCGGGGTCAGGTGTCAATAAGCATGTCATCAGCGTTAGCAGGCAAACACTGCTCATCACAACCCACCACAAGGGGTGTCGTTGCAACCCCACATCCCGCCACATGCGCACCAGGGGATGGCTTTGGCGGCGCAGCATCTGGTCGATCGCCCGTTGGGAGGCTTGGAAGGGATCGCGGACAAAATGCCCACTCTGGCTAATTACCAGCCGTTCCTGGCACTGCTGACAAATAAACAAGCCACTCAGTAGTTGACCGGAGAACTCGGCCCGAATACGATGGCAGACCGGACAGGTGGCGGCGGGGCTATCAAAAGCATGGGCAGTCATGGGCAGTTTCCGAATTTCCAACAACTTCCAACCAATTTCCAACAACTTCCAACCAATGAGACCTGAACGAATGAGATCTAATGAGACCTGAACGAATGAGACGTGTTTTAATCCTGTTTTAATCCTAAATTCCCAACGCCGATCCCCCTCACAACTAGCCACCGAGCGTACCCAAAAATGTCATCAATCTCTCATAAACTTTTCTCATAAACTTTTCTCATAAACTTTTCTCATAAACTTCGACAAGCCTGGTTCTGAGGTCTCAACCCTGGTTCTGAGAGCGATCGGTGATTTTACTAACTTCCTCGCATCCTATTCGTAGTCTACCCTGTGGGCAGGCGGCTCTCCCTGAGTGTTGTTTTTTTTCATATTTTCATAGCTGTCGGCGGTTTAGGCATATCCGTCAGCGGTTGATCAGTGTGTCGGCCCTGCGATCGGCGATTAACAGCCATGCGGGAACCTGAGGTGCCCGATCGCAGATCACGGATTTAGACAACCCGCGATCGGGCCACCGCCGGTCGAGCGTGTCAATCGCTAACCGCCCCTCAGCTAACTCCACCTCGCTCGCATTCGGGGAGAAGGGGTGCATTCCCAGCCGCTGCCCCCTAGACTAGAGGGATGATCGTTGGTTATCGGGCTGTCCTGTCTCACTTCCCCAAGCAACGGGATGTGGGTAATGCCTGAGGATGGCCGGACCCTACGCGCTACCTGAGTCCATGAACGAACCGCTCTCGGAAACCCGCAAGTCTCGCCTGCTGCCCTCCTGGCAGGGCGTGCGATCGTTCATCACGCGTTCAGCCCAAGGGGCGATCGCCCAAGTGCGATCGGGGGTGGCCCTGCGTCAATTGGGCCACGGGCTACGGCAACCGATCGCGGTCACCGTGGTGATCACCCTGGGCATGATCTTGGGGGCGCGGCAATTGGGTTGGTTGGAAGCGGGGGAAATCGCCAGCTATGACCAAATGGTACGCCTACGGCCAGCGATCCCGCCCGATCCGCGCCTGTTGGTGGTGGGGGTGACCGAAGCGGATATCCAGGCACACGGTTGGCCGATTCCCGATCGCACCCTAGCCCAACTCCTGGCAACCTTACAGGCCCAACAGGCCCGTCTGATCGGCCTCGACATCCTGCGGGATAATCCCCAAGATCCGGACTTTATTGCCCAACTCCAGCCCGATAATGTCATTGTTATCACCAGCCTGGGGGACCTGGATACTACCCAAGTCGCACCGCCATCGGGCGTTGATCCGGAGCAAATTGGCTTTAATGACGTGGTAGTTGATCCCGATAATGTGGTGCGGCGGAACCTACTGTTTGGCACGATCGCAGATGGCCAGCCCGTGTATTCCCTCTCCTTCCGACTGGCCCAGGCATATTTAGCCCAGGCGGGCCTGATTCCCACCCCCCCTGATGCCCGTGGCCACTTCCAGTGGGGGCAAGCCTATTTTCAGCCCTTGCAACCCCATACTGGTGGTTACCGCCGTGTTGATGCTGCTGGCTACCAACTCCTGCTGAACTATCGCAACTACAAGCAAGGGGCACGGCTCGTTAGCCTAGGCGAGGTCTTGGCAGGGGAGGTAGACCCCAGTTGGATCGCCGATAAGATCGTCCTGATTGGGACAACGGCCCCCAGTGGCAAGGATTTGTTCTCAACCCCTTACAGTGCCACGGAAACAGGGGACTTCATGATTCCGGGGGTGATGATCCATGCGCAACAGGCCAGTCAAATCATCGCCGCCGCCCTGGGAGAGCGGTCCCTATTCTGGTTTTGGCCCGAATGGCTGGAGGTCGTTTGGATTGGGGTTTGGGCAGCCGGGGGGGCCATCCTGGCCTATCGGGTTCGTCATCCCCTGTACTTGGGGGGCCTGTTCCTGTTGGGGCTGGGCTTGGTGGCGGGCATCGGTATGGTCAGTTTCTTGCTGGGAGGGTGGATTCCCGTGGTCACCCCGGCGATCGCGTGGGTGGCGATGGGGGGCGGTGTTATGGCTTGTGTCACCTATCAGCTTTACCAAGAACACCAACGGCTGGCGAAGTTGGTGCAGGTTCGGGATGATGAACTACTGTTGATGCAGACAGTGCTGGAGGAACACACAGGGCTGGTCGATCGGCCAGTATCCTTGATAGTGCGAGATAGCACGAAACCGTTGCTGGCCGATCGCTACCAGATCACCCAACTGCTGGGGTCAGGGGGCTTTGGCCAAACCTATCTGGCGGAAGATACCCACCGTCCTGGCAAACCCATTTGTGTGGTCAAGCGGTTGCTGCTGGCGCAAAAGAACCCCCGCCATATGGAGATCGCCCGTCGCCTGTTTAAGGCCGAAGCTGAGATTCTGGAAGTTTTGGGCAAACAAAAGTATATCCCCCAACTGCTGGCCTATTTTGAAGATGAGACCGAAAATGATTTTTACCTGGTTGAAGAATTTATTCAGGGCCAATCCTTATGTGATCTCTTGCCAGCGGACAAGCGCCAGCCGGAGGAGTGGGTCTTCGGTTGGCTGAAGGCTATGCTGGAGATTCTCATCCCGATCCATGCTGCCCATGTGATTCACCGGGATATTAAGCCCAGCAATGTGATTATTCGCGATCGTGATCAGCACCCAGTTTTGATTGATTTTGGGGCGGTCAAACAACTCAATCCTTATGCCAATGACGAGGACGAGGCGCTGACGGTCCCGATCGGCACTCGTGGATATGCGCCCCCGGAGCAATTGTTAGGATCTCCCAACCTCAGCAGTGATTTATATGCCACAGGCATGATCTGTATCCAGGCATTAACGGGCATTCCCCCGACTAAGCTGCCACGGGATGATGATTCGGGTGAACTAAACTGGCATTCGCTGGCCAAGGTGACCCCCGAATTCGCTGCCATTATTGACAAAATGACCTGGTATTTCTTCACCGATCGCTATCGATCGGCGACGGAAGTGCTACAGGATTTGAAAAAACTGGAGGATTCTAGATCCTAGCGTTTAGTTTACGGGCAAATCGCTACTTTAATCACCTGGCGGCGCTGCATGGCGGTGAAGACGGTGGCTAGGTCGGTTAAGGGCCGCGTGTCGCTCAGTAGGTGTTCAAAGGCGATCGTGCGGCTGGCGAGGAGGGCAAGGGCTTGGCGCACATGGGCCGGGGTGTTGTGGAAAACACCCTTGAGGGTGAGTTCGCTGTAGTGGAGGCGCTCGGTGTCTACCCGGATGCGGGTCTGGCGAGGACAACCGCCGAATAGATTTACCGTTGCACCGGGACGCGCACAGGCGATCGCTTGCTCCCAAGCGCTGGGAACTCCGGTAGCTTCGATCACAATATCTGCCCCTCGCCCCTCGGTGAACTGCTGTGCCCAGGCAGTGAGATCGGGCTGGTGATGGTAGTTGACGGTGCGCACGGCTCCCAATGTTTGTCCGATCGCCAAACGCTGCGCACTGCCGCCCACGAGGGAAACCACTGCCCCCTGTTGGGCCAGAACTGCCACAAACATCAGGCCGATCGCCCCATCCCCTAGGACAATAACCTGGTCCCCGGTTCGAGTATGGGAGCGGGCCACCCCATGCAGGACGCAGGCCAGGGGTTCGGTGAGCGAGGCTAGGGCATCGGGGAGGTCGGCGGGGATGGGCAACAGGTTGTGACGCACGATCGGGGCAGGGATCTTGAGATATTCGGCAAAGGTGCCGTTGTTAAAAAGCAAATTTGAACACAGGGAAAATTCCTGGCGTTGGCAATAGAAGCACTGCATACAGGGGGCCGAATTATTGGCCACCACGCGATCGCCCACCTGCCAACCGGTAACCTCGGCTCCGATCGCCACAATTTCTCCCGCTGCCTCATGGCCAAAGGGAACGGGGGGGTTGAGCATTTTGGCATGACCGCCCCGCCGCCACACCTTGAGGTCGGTGCCACAGGTGGTGGCTGTCTTCACCCGAATGACCACTTCCCCAGGGGCAGGGGTGGGGTCGGGTACAGTTTCTAAGCGTAGGTCTTCTTGGCCATACAGAACGGCTGCTAACACGTTGGGTCTCCTCCTGGGCCTGTGCCTGATGGGTTTGCCTGGGCGATCGGTCGCGATCAGTCGCGATCGGCATCCTGATCTGTGTGTCCTGATCTGTGTGTCCTGATCTTCGCCGATCGGGATCTGCTGTCACAAGTCCCCTGACTGTACCGATGCGCTGATAAATTGTTCAAGAATTAAGCAGGCCGCACTCATTCAACCCAAGTGCCTTTGATTGCCCTCACCCCCAGCCCCTCTGCCAGAACGGGCGAGCGCGATCGGTCCGCCGGTTGGGGGATGAGGGGAAAATTGCCCAACTGGGATGTTCCCGCAGAAGACTCTCAGACAGCAGAAAGCTTGACTGAAGCAGGATGCGTCAATCGTCGGATTGAAAGCTCAATATGATCGGAGTCGGCTTCACAACCGATAAAACGTCGGCCCAAGGCTAAGGCGGCGACCCCAGTGGTTGAAGATCCGGAAAACGGATCAAAAACGAGATCCCCCGGATTAGTGCTGGCTCGCAAACATCGTGCCACCAGATCGATCGGCTTTTGGGTGGGGTGTTTACCATAAACCTTTTGATCTTTTCCAGGAGCCGCGATTCGCCAAACATTTTTCATCTGCTTATCGCCGTTCTCAGCCTTCATCTCCTCATAATTGAACGTGTAAAGCTCCTTCCCCCGACGGGCCTTGGTAGCCCATAGGATTAGCTCCGTTGCATGGGTAAAGCAGCGGCAACCTAAGTTGGGGGGTGGGGCCGGTTTTTCCCAAATAATGTCATTCAAAATCCGAAAGCCAAGCTGTTGCATCGCGAACCCCACCGATGGGTAGACATGAAGCGTCCCCGTTACCCAGATCGTGCCCGTGGGTTTAAGGAGGCGATAGCAAGCCGCTAACCAGGCTTTATTAAATTCGTGGTCTCGTTCGACACCTTGGCTACGATCCCATTCCCCTTTATTGACTTTAACCATCCGCCCAGCAACACAGGTCATCCCGTCATTGGAAAGGTTATAAGGGGGATCAGTCCAGATGCAATCAACACTGTCAGGCGGTAGCAAGGCCATGACTGCCAAGCTATCACCATGATATAGACAAGAAAGCCCGTCGCTAGACTGCCACACCACCTTGGGAGGATGCAGATTCAGCATCTCGTGGGTGTCCTGAGCAAGCGGGATGTGGGCTGCCATGCGCTTCATCCTGGTGATTTCTTATGGATCAGATGAACTATTATAGTATAGGTCTACGGTGAGCGGTAGCTCTGGGGGCCTGACTTTGCCAGAACTCTCGCCAGAACTCTCGCCAGAACTCTCGCCAACTCATCCCGGACAATCGCGGTGGTGGACTTGGCTCCTCTCCCCAGTTAGGGGAAAATTCGCTAGGATCAGGCTCAACTTGCCGATCGCTTTCCCGACATTGATATGACGATTACCCGCAAACTTCTGGCTCCCCTCGTCCTGCTCACGATCGTTGGCTTTGCGCCGCGATCGCTGGCCCACATGGTCGAAAGCAACTATATTTTGACGGATCAGTTGGAGTTCACCTCTAACTTCAGCACGGGCGAACCTTTCCAGAACGCCCCCGTGAAGGTTTATGCCCCCAACAATCCCGACCAGCCCTGGCTCGAAACCACCACTGATGTCGAGGGCAAGTTCGCCTTCAAACCCGATCCCAAGATTCCCGGTAACTGGGAAGTCCAGATTGGCGAAGGGGGGCACTTTGATAGCTACACAGTCCCCGTGGCGGCCACGGGCGTTGAACTCGACCAGATCGTGGACGCAGGCAACCAGGACATGCACTTTGCTGAATCACCCCACCTGTTGGCTGGTGCTGCCTTGATCATGGCCGGTGGGCTTGGCGTTGCCTACCTCACCCGGCGTCGCCCCCAGAGCTAACCCCCAATGCCCAAACGACCCGCCAGACTGGGGGTCAGGGGTAGGAGGGTTGCTGCCATCAAGAAGAGCGCCAACAGCGCCAGGGATGCACGGGTATCATTGGGTTCCATGAGTTCGTTGAGGCTGGGGCGTTCCGGTTGTCGTTGCAAAAACAGAATAATAATTGCCCAATAGAGGGCCAGGGGATTTACTAAACAGGCGATCGCCAGGAAGATGAGCGTTGCCACCGTCGTGCGGCCCAGGGTTTTGCGACCATAGATCGCCTGGATCAGTCGTCCGCCATCCAACTGCCCCGCTGGCATGAGGTTCAACGCGGTGATGACCAGTCCCAGCCAACCCGCGATCGCCAGGGGGTGAATGGTGACCAACTGTTCCCGCAATCCCTCGCCCAGGACAATCCGCGCCAGGGCACCAACCAGCATTGAGCCTTCAAAAAATTGGGACGGTACCGCAATTCCCCCACTGGCGGGCGGAAGCAATAGCCCCAGTAATAGCAGCCCCAAGGCCACCACGCCCCCGGCGGCGGGACCCGCAAAGACAATATCAAACAACACACTGCGGTTGGGCAGGAGGGATTCAATGCGGGTAATGGCCCCAAAGGTCCCCAACTGCCATGCGGGAATAAAAAAGGGCCAGCTTAGGCGCACCTGATGGCGTCGGGCCAGGAACCAGTGCCCCAATTCGTGGGCCACGAGGATAGCCACAACCCCCAGGGAGATGGGTAAGGTTTGAAGGATCAAATTGGGTTGGGCTAGGACATCGAAACCGTACTGCAATGCCCCCCGCTCCAGGCAGGTGAAAAGGGTTGCCACCATGAGCAAGACAGCCAGCCCGCGCTGCATCCAGGTGAGGGGCTGGGGATCATTGGCACGGGGCAGCACAATCACCACAGGCCGACCGTCGGAATTTTCCACCAAAAAGAGCCGGTAGCGATCGCCCAGGGTGGTTTGCAACTTGGCCGATAGGCGGCTATAGGCAGCCTCTGGCTCTGTCCGCAGGTTACCTCGGAAGATTGCGCCATCCTGGTAGGGAATCGTTTCCGTAGCGAAGAAGGTATCAACCCCGAAAATGGTTTGGATTTGCTTCAGATCCTCGCCGGGAATCGGCAGAATCCCACCCATCCCACCCATCCCACTATTCGGGCTAGGGGCTGGGGGGACTGACGGTGAGGTCTCGCTTGGGGACGGTGGATCGACGGCATGAGGGTCAGTCGGCTCGGTTGCTGTAGCCAGGGGGTCCGCAGTCTCGGCATCGGTGGTGTCTAACGAAGCCGATCGCTGGGTCAGGCGGGTAGCTTTTTCCTGGGCGATCGCATCCTGTCCGGCGGCTCGGAGTTGGCGGCCTAGGACAATATAGGCCACGGTTGACCCCACAATTAACAGCAAAATCGCTGCCAGATTCAGATAGATTCCCAGGGCAAACAGCCCAAAGAAGACGAGCCAGGGAACCATTAACACAACCGATTGCAACCAAGCCAAAATCCCCAACTTACCGTAGGGGCGGGCACGGAGGAATCCCCACCCTAAAATCGCGATCGCGACGAGGGAGATGAGGACGGTTGTCACTGTTTCGGATGCCGCAACCATTGCACGTTTTTCACCTGTGGTATCAATAAAAGCTAGAAAGCAAGAGCTGGCAATCCGTCAGCCTAACAGGCGCAGGCCAGACAATCTGCCTAATCAATAACTGGGAGAATTTTATCAGTGGTTTGGGGGTAGCTGGGTTTGGCCCGCTTCCCGCTCCTTCTCTACGGTAACAGTGATTGGTGGACGGGCGGCAGCATTAGCCCCCAGGCAACAGGGCAGAGTGACCGTTCGTAGGCACGGCTTTAGTCGCAATAAACGGCTCGTCGTCACGACTTCAGTTGCTACCAGGGACGAGGCGCAGCCAAGAAAATGGCCTCCTTGCCGCAGATAGACCCTCTTGCCACAGACAGGCCCCTTTGGCCACCAACCGCTCTAGTACAGTAAACATAAAGTTTCGCAACGTTCGTAGTCACGACTTCAGTCATTACAGCCTAAAGCCCGCACTACAAGCGTTGCAGAATTTTCTTGTCGATCTACTGGGTTTAAGCCGTGGGGGAAAATTTCGCCGTAGGAACTTACTTCTGCCGTCCTAGGGCCTCTGGTGAACCCGTCACGCCAGAGATGGGTTGCACGTCGCCGCCCAGATTGACCACTTCCTTGCGAGCGAGGAGGTAATTGTTGCGATAGGCATCGATCCGCTGGCTGGCCTCCGGGTAGAGGAAGGAGGAGGGGGGAATCGTTGCCAAATAGTTAATCGCCGCTAACCATTTGCCTTCCGCTTCTTTCCAGCTTTCCACCGTAGGATCGGGGCGTTTACCTAAGGCCGTTGCTTCGGTGGCCAGACGCATAGCGGCAGCCATATTCTCTTGGGCCTTGGCCTCGGCTTGGAGGCGTTCTTCCACCTGCTGGAGCCGTTCGCGCACCTTGACCAGTTCCGCCTGGGCTTCGGCGTAGGCGGAGCCAGGGATATCCCGCACAACTGACAACATCGTTTCCGCATCCTTCAGCTTTTGCTGCGCCGCTTGCAGTTCATCCAGGGTCTTGGCCTTATCCACATCGATCGCCCCGGCGGTGAGGGACTGGGCATCGGAAATCGTTTGCTTCTGCTGCGAAACGGTCCAGAGCATCCAACCCACGTATCCCAAAAAGCCCAGGATGAGCAGACCCAGTAACCCTTTGGCCAATAGCCCTTGGCAGGATGCCTCTTGCATTTGGGGGCTGCCACTAGGGGTGACTGGTGTGCTGGGCAGGGGCATTGTCGGCGGGGCGGGAACCACGGGGGAAGGGCCACCGGGGGGCGTGCTGGGGCCACCGGGTTCATCGTCGCCACTGAGTCCGCTACTGAGTCCGCTACTGAGTTCCCCACTGGGTACTGCTCCTGGGGCAGCAGGACTAGGGATGGGCGTGACGGGGGGCACGATCGCCGGACTAGGGGGAGCGGGCGGTGCTACAGGGGGCGGCGGCGGGAGACTCGGTTCCGTTACGTTTGGGGCTGGCACGGGGGAACCTGTGCGAATGTCCGGAGGGGGGGCTTCGGCACCTGGACGGGTTGCGCCTAAGCCGAGGGCAGCGGCTCCGGCTCCTGCCCCCAGGCTCATCGGATCGGGGGTCTGGGCGCTTGGGACAGCGGCGAGGGCGCTTAGATCCAGGGTTTCAGTCCAAGCGGCCCCCCGTTCACCCTGCTGACGACCATAGACCATGACTGTATCAAAGCCGTTCCGGGGTTGGGCCATCGCCAGCTTTAACCCCTGCATCCCCCGCCGGACATAGGCCACCAATGCCTGCTGATCGGGAACCTGCGCCGCTTCCAGGAGGAGATGCAACACCCGATCGCGCAACGTCGCCCGTGCAGTAATGCCACTGCGTTGTAGGTAGTGGTTGAACAGGGTGGCGATCGCGGTGGGATCGCCCTGTCTGACTTGTTCCAGGAGGGTGCCGTCCGTCATAACTCAATGTGCCCCAGGAAGGTGACGCAGCAATTTGCCCCCCAGAATAGCTCAATTCAAAAATTTGTCACCTGACCCTAACCCCTGCTAGACGCGGGTTATCCCGATAACGGTCTCTGGGAAAGCTGACTGACATAGGTTAGCTGCGGCCTAATCGGCGATTGGCCAGTTGTATTTCTGTCTACACAGGAGCGGTGACGGACGCAAAAGGCGACACAATAAACCCTGATACTGTCCTTGCCTGCGATCTGGGGCGTGATGCCATGACTGCGACCGATCTTGCCTTTAATTCTGCAATGACCCAAGCCCACCTCATCCGAACAGGGCAACTCTCCCCGTTAGATCTGGTGCAAACCTATCTAGACCGTATCCAGCAATATGATTCCCAACTGGGCAGCTTTGTGTCGGTTTGTGCGGACCCGGCGATCGCCGACGCGAAGGCCAAAACGGACTGGCTGACCACGGCTGATCCCGCTACCCTGCCACCTTTTTTTGGGGTCCCGATCCCGATTAAGGATCTCCATGCCGTTGCGGGCCTGCCCTGTAGCTTGGGGGTTGCCGCCTTGAAAGAGACGATCGCAGCCTATGACGAGGGGGGCGTGAGCCGGATTAAGCAGGCGGGCTTCATCATCCTGGGCAAAACCGCCACGTCCGAATTGGGGTCTTTCCCCTACACCGAACCCCCTGGCTTTGCGCCCACTCGCAATCCCTGGCATTTGGACTATACCGCTGGTGGTTCCAGTGGCGGAGCGGCGGCGGCGGTGGCAGCGGGGTTATGCCCAGTGGCCCAGGGATCGGATGGCGGTGGCTCGATCCGGGGACCAGCCCACTGCTGTGGCCTGGTGGGGATTAAGCCGTCGCGGGGCCGGATCACCCATGCGCCCCTAGGGGATTACCTGAGTGGGATTACGATTCAAGGTCCCCTAGCCCGGACGGTGGCGGATGCAGCGGCTCTGTTGGATGTGCTGTCAGGCTATACCTTGGGTGATCCCTACTGGCTACCTGATCCGGAACCCTCGTTCTTGACCCAGGCGCAACGGGCCTTAGAGATGCCGATCGCCCCCCTACGGATTGGGGTATCGACGACCATTCCCCCCATCGGGGAAGCGGACCCGGCTTGTCAGCAAGCGGTGCGATCGGTGGCTGCCCACCTAGAGGCGATGGGACACTACGTTGAGGAGGGGTGTCCAGACTTTACCGCCATGATTGATCCCTTCATTCAGGTATGGCAGACGGGGGTGGTGGCGGCTGGGGTGCCCGTGGCGGCGTTGAGTCCGGTTAATCAATGGCTCTTTGACCAGGCGAATGCGCGATCGGCGGCGGATTATCTTCAGGCGGTGGGGCAGTTGCAAGTGGCTGCACGGCAGATTGTGGCGTTTTTCAGTACCGTGGATGTGCTAGTGCTGCCCGTCTTCCGCCATCCCCAAATTCGGGTGGGGGAATGGGCTGACCTGGCCCCGGAGGCCGTATTTGAGCGAATTGTTAATTGGGTATCGCCCTGCCCGCCCTGGAATGCTACGGGCCAACCGGCGATCGCGCTACCGACGGGATTAGGCGCGAATGGGTTACCAACGGGGGTGCAGTTGGTCGGACGTCCGGCAGCGGAGGCGACGTTGATTGCCCTCGCGGCCCAGTTGGAAGCGTTACACTACCCACCCCAACATCCGCCAGCATTTGTGGGGACTGGGGGGTCAGGGGAAGACGCTGGCCCTAGATCCCCTCACTGACCGGGTGGGGCTAGGGACTAGCTGACCTTATACTCCCCTAGTCGCTGTTGGGCCAAATCCCGAATCAGGCTCAGGCGAGATACGATGTAGTGTTGCAGGGCATCGGCTTGACCGCGATCGGTTAGGGTTTGTGGCCCCACTTGGCCCATGAGGCACTGGACCAAGGCCGCATCATCCAGTTTCAGCAGCAAACTTGCCTGGGTATTTTCGACGGTGGACCAAAATCGACGGATCAGGAAAGGAGTCATACAACCTCCGCAATGAGGGTGGCTGCGTTCTAGCTTATCGAATGAGTCCCCCCCATCGCCGCTAAATAATACAAGACGCAACAAGTGTTACGGAAGGATTACAGAACGCCGGTAATCATTCATGAAGTTCGCGCAAAGGTTAACAATTGTTGGTAATTGTTGGCAAGAATTAAAGCGAACAACAGCACCCACCTACGCCGCTCCCCCAGTGAAGGTAACTTCTTTGTACGCCCTCGGTGTGCGATCGGGTAAGGCAGGCAAAATATTAACTTTTCTGTCGTGTTCAGCGCTAGACTTGACAAGTATCCAAGCATACTAAACAGCATCCTTTGAAGTCTATCACACCGACAGGAAGCGGCCTCTTCTCTGGTTGCAAGTGGGATTTGAGGGGTTAGAGCGTTTCGCCCAGGAGGGATTCAAACTCAGCGCGGATCGCCTTGAGATCCCCGACTTTGGCAACCAGTAAACTCTCTTGACCCGCATCTTCCAACCGTTCGCGCCAGCGATGCACGGTCTCGGAATTATTGAGCCAATATTGAATGACCGTATCAATGACTTCATCCAAATCCCAGCCGCGTTTAGGGGGAATCGGCTCGATCGAGTGAATGACCGCATCCAAGGTACAGCGACGGGTTCCCACATATTCAACCCCTTGATCGGGGGGATGGGTAGCGCGTTGTTGTTGATGGTTGAAGAAGGTCAGGACATTGGCCACTCCCAATAGTTCAAAGCGATAGTGCATAGGGACATCTCCTACTTATTGAGCGAGTGTTTTGAACAAGGATTTTAAAATGTGCGGTACCCATCTGATTGGGCATCGGGTTAGAGATCGGACTCTGAGCGACCGTTTATCGCCAGAAAATCGTGGTTAAAACTGCGACGATAACTGCCAATGTTGGAAGATTCTAGGGATATTTTTGGGTTTGTAGTAGCGACTTTAGTCGCAACAAGGTTGCTCGGAATGCCTTCGATCGCATTCTTCCCAGTGTCAGGGTGAGGTATTGACGGTGGCTGTAGTCTTCGATACGACTTCGGCGTTGACTAGCGGGGTAGCCCCGCCTAATGGGGCGCAAGTGGCAGTTGTACATAGGGGATAAGCACTCGTATAGGTCTGATCGCGTTGTCCAAACAGTTGGTACCGGCGATCGCGCACCTGGGTATAGAACCGATCACCCCCCTGCTTCAGCCACGGCAGCGATCGATAGGCCATCACCACGGCCTCCCCCCCCGGCAACCGGCGCCCGATTTCCTCAGCGGCAGCGCTGCCTTGCCAACGTTGGCTGGGGTTGGCATCGTTCACCAGAATCATGCCCAGTTCACACTCAGCCGCGGTAATCCCCAGATGGTCCAGGGCGGCCCGATCCTGCATGGGGGCATAGTGAAACTGTTGGCCGCGATCGAGGCGTTCGAGGACTTGGACCAGGGTGACGCAGAGGTTACAGTTGCCGTCGTAAATCACGCTGTAGGTCATGGTACTTTAGCTCATAGCTATTAGCTCATAGCTAGATGATGGCTCCCGGACGGGAACACGATCGTGATATTGCTTAAATAGCACGATAACAAATCTCTGCAACCTGCCTTTCTCTGCAACCTGCCTTTCTCTGCAACCTGCCTTTCTCTGCAACCTGCCTTTCTCTGCAACCTGCCTTGGCAATGTCTGCCGATCGTCCTGCTCCACCGCCGCCCCCTGACTGGGATGCCTTCCCCGCTTACTGGACAGAAGTTCTGGCTAGCCAAGAGGCTGCCTTTCCCTGGCCACCTCCCCACCTGATCCAGATCTTGCACCAGGTGGTCTCGACGAATCAAAGCCTTTGGGAACGCTTAGCACAGGGTGATCCTGTGGGTACAACGGTGATCGCCCAGCGACAGACCGCTGGACGGGGACAGTGGGGACGATCGTGGGCATCCGCTGAGGGCGGCTTGTATCTTTCTTGGTCCTGTGCGCCCCATGTGAGGGCCGAGTTGGCGGCCCAGTTAACCCTCTGTAGTGCTTGGGGTATTGCCACCAGCCTCCAGGCGTGGGGTATCCCCGTGCAAATTAAATGGCCGAATGATCTGGTGCTGAAGGGGCGCAAGTTGGGGGGAATGCTGACGGAAACGCGGCTGCGGGGCGAGGGGGTCCAGCAGGCGGTGATTGGGGTGGGTATCAACTGGGCGAATCCGGTGCCGGAGACGGGGATTAGTTTGCACCAGTTTTGGGCTGATAGGGGAACAGCCGAGATGGTGACTGATGGCGAGACAGCCGGGACGGCTATCCCACAAGATTTAGATGGGGGTGTGCCGCCGATCGCGTCGCTGGCTCATCTGGCAGCGATCGTGCTCCAGGGGGTCATTACCGGCTACGGCCACTGGCAGCAGCAGGGGATTGGTCCCATCCTCCCGGCCTATGAAGCTTTGTTGAGTCATCGCGATCGACCGATCGACGTGGGGGGGGAACGGTGGGCGATCGTCGGCATCACCCCAACGGGCAACCTACGGGTGCGGCGTCTGACCACGGAGCTAGCGGGTACAGACATCACAGCGGGTACGGCGATGACCGATATCGGCATCATCGACCGAACCGATAGGCACAGGGAAGTCGAACAAATTCTGCGGCCCGGTCAGATTCGTCTCGGCTATGATGTGAATGACCCATAACCTTTCCGATGATGCCCTAGGGCTGTTTAGGGTAAGATCGGGTGCTGGGTTCCCGTAGGCGAAATGCCTGCCTGGTCACGCCCAATCCTGACGGGTGGCTAGGGACCAGAATTCTTCTGTTGAGGAGTGAGTACACGGCAATGAAATCGTCCCCCCGGAAACAGTCTTTTCAGCAGTCCTCGCGTCTGCATCCGCCGCGACGGCACTGGATCGTGGGTTTAGGCTGGGTATGGGGTCTGGGCCTGCTCCAAGGTGGTGGGGTCCTCGCCCAAACTGCCGATGATCTCGTGGTCCCGACCTACGAAGCGGCCCCGCCCGTGGCTGAACCGGCTCCCTTGCCGCCCCCGACGATCGCGCCCCCGGCTGATCCGCCCCCGGCTCCCCTGCCCCAAGTGATCCTGCCGGACGCTCCCCCGGAAGTCCTGCTCGAACCTCGGCAAGTAGCCCCTGTCGCGGGGAATGACGCGGTGGCTCCGGTTCCTGGCACCTATATTGATGGCTCAGATTATTCCCTAGGGGCAACCAGTAGCTACGAAGCAGCCCCCGATGTGGTGTTGTCGGAGCGATCGACCGGCTGTCAGGCCGTGGTGGCAGCGGGCAGTAGTGTGCCTGGGGCCATTTGTCCACCCTCGCCTTCAGCGGATACGGCCTGGTCGCCTGCGGGGACTGCTGGGGAAACCGCTGCCTATCCCCCGACCGATCGTTGGAACGCATCAGCGGGGATCAATCCTAATTCGGTATTTCAATTTAATCCGGGGCAAACCTTGGCGAACGGTCAAGCTTATTTCAATCGCACCGCCTTTGGCCGGACCCTGAGCGTCCTGCGGCAAATGGGGAGCGCAAATCGCAATGCCCTCTTCCCCTTGCCCTTCCCCGTGCCCATTACCTCAATGTTTGGCTGGCGGCTGCATCCGATTTCGGGTGAGTGGCGTTTCCATTCCGGGACAGACCTGGGGGCGGATGTGGGAACTCCGGTGTTGGCGGCGTTTGCGGGGAAAGTCTCGATCGCGGACTTTATGGGCGGCTATGGCCTGACGGTGGTGCTGGAACATCCGGAAGCGGCCCAGGAAACTCTCTATGCCCACCTTTCGCAAATTTTGGTACGACCAGGGGATACGGTGGAACAGGGCACGGTGATTGGTCTGGTGGGAAGTACGGGTAACTCAACGGGGCCGCATCTCCATTTTGAAGTGCGCCAGTTCACCCCCGAAGGTTGGATCACCCTCGATCCGGGTCACAAGCTTGAGGCGGCCTTGGCCCGTCTTGTCCAGGCTTTACAAGTGGCCCAGGCCGAACCCACCCCCAATCCCAATTTGCCGAAGTTAGGCCCTCCGGCTCCCTTTGTTGGTCCGCCGCTACCGCCCAACGCTTAGGTAAGTCTTCGCCTGTGATCCTAAAGCCTTAACTAAAGCCTTAAGTTTTTCCGATCGTCTGCCAGGGGCTGGGCGATCGCTGCGGCATAGTAGGCAATAGTGAACACTGGCGAGTGAACACTCGATGTTGAATGCTGAACGGGGGGTAGGACAGTCGCCCATGTGTCTAGCGGTACCGGGAGAAATTGTCAGCCTGACGGGGGATACGCCCCTGGAACGAGTGGGAAAAGTCCGCTTTGGGGGTGTGCTCAAGGACGTGAGTTTGGCCTATGTGCCGGAAGCCCAAGTGGGGGACTACGTGATTGTGCATGTTGGTTTTGCCCTAAATACGGTGGATGCCGCTGAGGCCCAACGGGTATTTGACACCTTGGCGGCAATGGCAGCTCTGGCTGAAGCATCTCCGATCGCGACAGATCCGATCGCGACAGCCCCAGTCGATCCCGCAGCGGAGTTGGAAGCCCGTGAAGTACGTTGACGAATACCGCGACGCAGACGCGGCCCAGCGCTATGCTGCGGCGATCGCCCGTCTCACCACCCGGCCTTGGTGCATCATGGAAATTTGCGGGGGCCAAACCCATGCCATTGTCAAATACGGCATTGACCAACTGCTGCCTCCCCCCATTACCCTGATTCATGGTCCCGGTTGTCCTGTGTGTGTGACCCCGGTTGCCCTCATTGATCAGGCGATCGCCTTGGCCAGTCGTCCGGAGGTGATTTTCTGCTCCTTTGGCGATATGTTGCGGGTTCCCGGCAGCGATTGCGATCTCTTGGCGGTGAAGGCGGTAGGGGGGGATGTGCGGATGGTCTACTCGCCCCTGGATGCGGTGAAATTAGCCCAGGCAAATCCCGATCGTGAGGTGATTTTCTTTGCCATTGGCTTTGAAACGACGGCTCCGGCGAATGCAATGGCGGTGTATCAAGCGCAGCAACAGGGGCTTCCGAATTTTTCCCTCCTGGTTTCCCAAGTCCTAGTCCCTCCGGCAATGGCGGCGATCTTAGGGGCGCCGGACAATCGGGTGCAGGGGTTTCTGGCTGCGGGTCATGTGTGTACGGTCATGGGCATCGGGGCGTATCTCCCCTTGGCGCAGCGGTACCAGGTGCCGATCGTGGTGACGGGGTTTGAACCGCTGGATATTCTCCAAGGCCTTTATCTCTGCATTGAGCAATTGGAGACGGGTCGGACGGAGGTGGTGAATCAGTACAGTCGGGTGGTGCGCCCAGCGGGTAATCTGGTTGCCCAGCAGTTGATTGATACCGTTTTTGAAGTGGTGCCCCGCCAGTGGCGGGGGATTGGGGAAATTCCCCAGAGTGGGTTGGCCCTGCGATCGGCCTATGCGGCTTTTGATGCCCAAAAACGCTTTGGCTTGCCACGGGAAACCGATCCCCAGCCAACACTAGCGTCACCTGATGGGTCGCCCGATTTGGAAACAACGGACGCGATCGCCTGTATCAGCGGTCTGATTTTGCAAGGGGTGAAGAAGCCGAGCGAATGTCCGGCCTTTGGCAAGCGCTGCACCCCCGAACACCCCCTAGGGGCGACAATGGTTTCCTCAGAGGGGGCCTGTGCGGCCTACTATCGCTACCGTGCCCCGGCCTTACGGCCAAGCTGATGGGTGAGTTGCGGTCTCACTGTAGCGGCCTATCGCGTCGTACAGTCCTGCCAGATTGATCTAGCGGCTGTACCGGAGCGATCACCTATCCTACAAGGAATAGCCAATTCCAATGTGATGAGAAGAACACCTGTTGATTGATATCGCCAGGGAAATGCGACGGCTTCAAGGATCGATGGAGGATAGATCAAGTCAGAGAAAAGGGAGAGGTTCAACTGAGTAATGTAATGATATTCTCCAATTTCGCAGTAAATCAATATTGCCATTGACACGAAACTTTGCAAATAGTGCCATTGCCAGATCGACCATTTCTAGGCTTTTGGGGACAACCTTGCTTTTGCGCTTAAAGCGAGCAAACCAATGACGGTTATCTGAGTTGTTCCGGTCGATCGCCTTCGTTTCCGTCTTAGTGGCTACATGATAAGCAGCCGGGTAGTGATGCATAGTAATGTTAAGATAAGATATGCTGTCTTTCAGAGATCTTAGCTACGGTGATGAACTGCCCCAAATGCCAGTCTAGTGGCTCTTCCGGTCATAGGGTGATAAGTTTCGCTAATGGGAACAGCAAGCTAACAGTCGTGTACGGAAATTATCAAAATTAATAAATCCATAGGCTTGGCGCTTAATTAGCTTCAGTTTATTATTCAT
>Ga0209207_1000184_pt1 | contig 45898 bp, 42 predicted proteins | sample SaghotsprinmetaG_FD_184140 | JGI IMG/M metagenome (GOLD analysis project Ga0209207, IMG submission 184140) | Hot spring microbial communities from South Africa to study Microbial Dark Matter (Phase II) - Sagole hot spring metaG (SPAdes) (version 3) | ecosystem: Environmental > Aquatic > Thermal... | reverse complement strand
CCAGGCGTGGAGTATGGTGCTGTCGCTGGGTTGCGCGCGTCTGAGCCAGAGTGCGTCGACCAAGATGTGATCGGCGACGCGGTCGGCGCCTAGACCGTCGATCAGTGCCTGGCACTGTTTCGTCAGATGTGCGAGCAATTCCGGGAGTTCGAGCATGGATTCGGTCCGCCGCGCCAAAGACTCGGCGTCGAGCGACTCGACAACCCCCAGATAGATCTGGGCGCCGGCATGTGCCAGGGCCTTGGCTTGGGCGATTTGGTTGTCCGCCGTGGCGATCACCAGCGCGGGAAGGCCCATGCAGCATCGTTCCCAGGAAGACGTTCCGCCCGCGCCGATGAAGAGGTCTGCCGCGTCCATGAGCGCGGCGACCTCTTCGACCTGGCAATGCAGCGTCGTACGCGGAAGGGCACGGCAGGCGGCCTCGATGGCCGCCCGGTGTGGATTTGCCGCCCCCACGACCACGTCCACCATCAAGTCGGGACGGTTAAGCCGGCGGACGGCCTCCAGGGCCAGGCGCGTCGCCCCTTGCGGGTCGCTGCCACCGAAGCAGATGAGCAGGCGCTTCACCTCACCGGAACGCGTGCGCAGATGCTGCCTTGCCTGCGCGAACTGCGGCCGTAGCAGCGCGTAGCGTGGCCCAAGCAGCAGCTCGCAGTCGGCCGGGACCAGGCCCGCGTAACGCTCACTTGGCTGTGGGTGGTAATTCTGATCCAACAGCAGGTCGCCGTCATGGGGCCGGTCGGCGAGGTCGTCGATGACGAGGATGCGCTGGGCGACTGCTCGCAGCGCGCGTTCCCAAGCCGCATCGAGGCCATAGTGATCCACCACCAGCCAGTCCCAGGGGGCGTGGTCCACGAGCGCCGCGAGGCTGTCCTCGGCATCGCGGGTGAAGTCCTCACGGATGGGCAACTCGACCAGTGCATGCTTCCGCGTGCTGATGAGCTTCCCGAGATGGCCGCGAAGTGGTTGGCAGAGAAAACGGGTATCCGCACCCTCCGCGCACAGGCGGTCGGCGAGCGCCAAGCAGCGCATGACGTGCCCGGCGCCAATATCGACGGATGCGTCGGCGCGGAAAGCGATCTTCATCCCCGTGCTTGAATCAAGCCTTCGGAAACCAAACGGTTGGCAATCGGGATCAGATCACCGGCATATAGCCCGATGCGATCGGCAATGCCGATCAGGTCGAGGCTTCCGTCCGCGTAGGCGATGAGGTCCATCATCGCGGCCACTTGGCGTTTGCTGTCGCGCGTGCTCAAGGTCGGGTAGAGCCCCCTCTTTCCCAATTGTGGCTCACATCGTACAGTCGTTTGATAGGTGCGGTTTGCTTCGAGCACGGTCAGTACGTCTTTGACCACGTTGAACCCGCCTTGCAATCCATCGGGAGTGATCAGCGAGAGATCATCCAGGGATGTGTGGTATTCGGGATAGGCGCCATATTTCGAACGCATGATCGATCCGACGGGCAGGTCGATGCCGGGGCTGCAGTATTGACGCTCGTCGCTGCCGCGTTCGAGATAGGAATAATGGTTGAAATGCTCGAGCCGATGCGACATCACATGAAGCGCGGCACGATCGGCCAGGGTGTTTCCCTTTCGAGATTCGAGGTATGAATAGGTGCGCTCATCCCCGATGCAGGTCAGCACGTAGCCTGCCTCGGTTTTATCCCGCATTTCCTGCCAATGCTGGCTGAGATAGGCGATCGAACCGATGGTCTCGGGCACGAACAGGACACGGTAGGTATAGCGGCGTTTGGGCAGCCCCATGAGCCAGCGGGTGATCGCGGTGGTCACCACGGGCCCGGACAGTTCGTTGTTCGCCATCGCTGGGTGGCAGACATAGGTGGAGAGCAGGATTTCCCTGTCCGTGTCGCCGGCAAGCCGAAGCTCGGCATAGGTGAGGCTGCCCCGGCTCAAGCTGCTGTCGATGCGGACATGAAACGGGCCTTTGGGCAGGGCCTGGCGTTGCCGGTGCGTAAGACAAAACCCCCACCGTGGCGTGTAGTAGGAGGTGATGTACGGAATCGCGTCGGGTTGGTCCGGCAGGGAATACAGATGGGCCTCGAGTTCATCCCGACTGAGCGTCGTATCGACGGGGATGGAATAACCTACCAAGTGCAGGTTGTTTCGGGCGAAATCGACCAAGCGCTGATCGGATGCGTCCGCGATCCAGGCCTCCTTGACGTTCCATTCGAGGGGGATTTCCCAGTCGAACACCCGCGTCCCGGAGGGGATTTCATGGATCTGGAGCGGTGGCAGGAGCTCACGCAGATCACGCAATGTGCGCCGTACACCCTCGCCTGTGATGCTGCGCGGGATGGGAAAGAGTTCCCTTGCCCAGTTGTACATGAGCTCGCCCACGTCTGGAACGTTTCCGGTCATGAGCCGCCTTCCGCGTAGGCGTATAGACTGAGGAAATCGCCCCGCCAGCCGAGGCGTTCGGCCTCGCGCTCGATCTCGGTGAAGAACATGGATGCGGCGACCAGGAGATGGGTTTTGTCGAGACCGCGTTCGATCAATTCGGCGATGTACTCGGGCGCATATCGAATGGTATGAGGCAGCCCCACGAACTTTTTGCCGGCTTTGCCTGGATTGCCGTCACAGATCGCCAGCGGTCGGCAAGACGTCTCGGCGATCAGGATACGCGATGCACTGCCGGCCCCCCAGAGGATGACCGGGCGTTTTTCGAATCGAGCCTTCCACCAGCGACAACGTTGGTCGTGGCTCGACTGCAAGTCTGTGTGGGTGTCGGTGGGGGCAAGCGCCAAGGGAATGCCCTGCCTGCGGAACACCCCGATCATGTGTCCCAGCGGCGTCTCGAAGCCCTCCACCATTGCAAAGCCCGCGCCCTGCGCCGTAGCGGCGAGCGAGCGCATGGAAAAGAGGTGCAGGTGTTCGACATGAAAACCGGAATCGACCCGTCTCTGAAGGCAGGCATCGAGACTGGGAGTTTCGAGCACGATGGCGCCTTCGTCATCCACGACCTGGCTTAAGCTCTGAAAAAACGCGCGGGGGTCTTCGACGTGCTCGATCACATGGCGTGACACGACCAGGTCGAAACGCCCCAGGCTCGCAGCGAGCGCGGCGTCGAGAAACGTTTCACGGATGTCCAGGCCGAGTTTCTTCGCAGCACTGGCTGTGTCATGGTTGGGTTCGACACCGACGAGATGCTGCAATTCGAGGCCGAACAGGCTACGAATCTCATTGAGGACTTCTCCGGAGGAACACCCCACCTCCAGTGCGCGCCCGGGAGTAAACGCCGACCGCGCGGAATTGGCCCCCAGGAAAGCCATGAAATCATTGCGCGCGCCCACCCCGACCCCTTCCGCCGCCGGCGTGTAATAGTGGCTGCGATAGATTCGCGCGAGCGTGTCCAGATCGAAGCGGGTCTGGTACCCATGTCCACAATCCAGACATTGGCGATAGTCGAGATCGACGCTGTGGGGCGGCGGCACCTCCGCATCCGCCGCCACCGGGTGCAGATAGATCGGGGCGGCGTCGAGCCGGAGCAATGGCCGGCTTCGGGTCGAAGCGCATACTGGACAGTTTCGGATCGGATTCATTCGCCATCCTCGATCAGTTCGATCATCATCCGCAGCGGTGTCAGCAGGAAAACGATCCGCCTGCCATCGAAGGCGAGCGCCGGTTTCGGCTCGCCAAGCGGCAAAAACCCTTTGGAGCGCAGATCGGCAAGACTGGAGTCGAGCCCATGCACGCGGTAGGCGACATGATTGAGGATGTTGCGGCCAGATTTTAGCACCGGCGTGACCGGGTCGCCCGCCCCGAAAGGGGCGACGAGCTCATAACGGGTGTCCGACCGATCGAGCCCGAATTGCACCACAACCTTCTGTATGGGGTCCTCGATGGGCGCGGTCCATTCGCTCACGTACATCGCGTCGCCAAGGTGACGCCGGCCGAGTTCAAGGCTCGGGACAAAGATGCCGATGTGATCGAATATCACGTTGGTTCCGTCGTCTGTCCGGCTTCGATGAGTGCCATGGAGTGCGTTTTCAGGAGGGTGAGCGCGGTTGCCGTGAAATCCGAAACACGCACACACAGCAACTGGGCCCGGCCAATCGCACCGGTCTTGAGCGCGCCGTTTTCGATCAGAGCGGCTTTGAGCCGATCCAGCCGGGTTGCCGTATTTCGCTCGATATCCCGCACGAAATAGCGCATCGTGCCTGTCTCGACTACGCCCTTGACAATCAGTTCGTAACGAAACGCCTTGAAATACCGGTAATCGACTGCTGCCATCTGTTCGACATGATGCACGAAGGTCAAGCGGTCGAATGCACACCCCAGGCAGGCGAGCCAGGCATCGTGCCGGGCCAGCAGTCCGAACGCCGTGCCCGGCCCAAAGCAATCGTGAATGTCTGAGTCGGCAAATTGGATGGCCCAAGTCCCCACGGCGGCAATGCTGAAGATGGGATGGCGTGAGCGCAGTACGCCTGGACGGCGACGAAAATGCTCTGTGATTTGGCCCACTGTGCTGGGCGAGTTTTCCGGATCGAAGGGCTCGTCCCGGGTGGCGCTGTAGGTAAACGTCGGCATGACCAGGGTGCCCGTCTCGCCCAGGACAGCAAGCACGCCCTCGATGAGCGCATCCATGCGTTCCTCGATCGTTCCGGTCGCCAATTGTGCGGCGGCCAGCGCATCCGAGTGCAGCATCAGTACGTCGCCGGGGCGGACGCCGCATTCGGCAAAGGCCTGTGTGACCGCTCGAGGCTCAATCGACATAGGCATTGCGAAGTTTGAGGCAATCGATGATGGCCGCCAGCGATTTCGTCTCGGAAATCTCTTCGCTGCTCAAGCGTACGCCCGCGGCTTCCTCCACCTGCAGCAGCAGGTTGAAGTTGCCTAGGGAATCCCACTGCGGAAAGCTTCCCAGTCCGAGATGTGCATCGTCTTCGTCGAACACGGCATCTGGAAAGGTGTCGTGAAGAATTTCGATCAGGCGTTTACGATTGAGCGGGTGCATTGGGGAAAAGCTCCAGATGGGGAATCGTCCACCGTTCGATGTTAGCAATATAGGGCTCGTCGTGCCGATCCCCGTCGAAAGCGGGAATGATCTCGGCGATTGGGGTCGACAAGGCGGACGCCTCGCTGACGCGGATGAAACCGTGAGCTGGCAGGAAGCCAGCTGCGGGGGAGTTGCGCTCACCCGGCACGAACTGCGCGACGAGATGACGATAACCGGCCAAGCGCAGACGTCGCTGCAACTGGGCAAGCATCCAGGCTTCAAGATGCCTGCCCAGGACCCGGCAACTCATGAGGAACGTATCCAGAAAGGCCACATCGGTCTGCTGGGTCGGCACGGCGAGCGCCAGGCCGATGATGCCGTGATCGCCGAACTTGTCCTTCAAGCCGACGAGAAAACCGATGCCGCTCCGCTGTTGCAGCATTGTTTCGATCGCCGCCGCGTCATGCCGGGCCAGGCGCAGATTGAATTGATTCGTTTTGGCGCACAGTTGCGCTGCCCGGCTCAGGGTTGCCGCATCGATCTCGACGAGGCGAGGCTGCATGCCGATTCCCGCAAGAAACGCCTCGGCGTTGGCCGCAGTCCGCGCCTCGCTGACGAAGGCGGCGCGCGCCCGGTATTGCTGGGTTTTATGCCAATCATCGGCCGTGGTCGTGAGCGAAGCCAGACTGTCCAGCGAGGCCAGCGCCTCCGGCCAGTCCGCCACCTCCTTTGGGGGTTCGGGCACGCATACCTTCGGCAGTTCGGCGCGGATCTTCTCGCGCTCCAGCGGGTTGTCGTCCCAGAACACCAGACTGTCCAGTCCGATGTCGAGATCGGCGGCGATTTCCCGCAAATGGATGGATTTCTCGCGCCAATCGATCCTGTAAGCCGTGATGTCTTCCCACCGCAACACCATGGACGGATGCTGGCCAAATACGTTCCGGACATCGGAGGTTTCGTTTTTGCTGCTGATGGCAAGGAGCGTGCCGTGGCTCGCCAGGGTCTTGGCGATGCGCTGGAATGCCACATAGGCATTGCCGATGCCGTCCTGCCCCAAGGCGATGCCGCCCACGCCGAGTTCGCCGACCACGCCGCCCCACAGGGTATTGTCGCAATCGAGGACCAGGACCTTGCTCGCCGCGCGTTCGATCCGGCCGAGAATCGAGTCTATGCCCTGTGCCAAAACCTTCAGACCGGTCAAGGAAAGCCGGCAGCGGCTGGCGTAAAAATTCCGGCTGTCCAGGCAATGTCGCATCCCCTCCTGGGCGAACAAGGCGTCGAGTGAAATCATGTACAAACCGCTGTACTTCGCCGCGCGATCGTATAACTCGGCAGAAAGACGGGCCGCGGCCATCTCCCGCAGCCGCAGTCGGCGAGCGGATCGGATCGGTGTGTCCGGGGCCCAACCGAGCCAGGCCACCAGGGTGGGCGCGCGGGCCGCCTCAAGGCGTCGATCCAGGGCCGACAATGCGCCCGCGATGGCCTCGTTCAGAAGCTCGGTCGCCCTCGTTTCGTCTTTCAGGAAGGCATCCCAGGGCAATAGATCATCGAGGAAAACCACCCAAACCAGGGTGAGGTCTCCGTAATCGCCGCACAGCGCCGCGGGCCAGTCGCCATACCCGCCGACATCGAGTTCGGCGTGCCCGGCAAGCTGCCGCCAGGCGGGGCTGCGGTCGGGCAGAAAGCTGGTGCAGGTCAGCCGAATCCTCATTCGTGGGGCGGCTCCTGATCTTTTGCAGCGATGATTTGCGACTGAACGAGGGCCTGATACATCAACTCCGCCCGCCGCCAATCCTCTTCCGTGTCGATGTCCTGGACCAAGTAGGGGGGCAGGATGACCGGCAGTGCGGCACTGGAAAATGTCGCCACGTCATCGACGAATGCCGCGGCCGTGCCCCAGTAGAACTGTCCGGCGTCGTGATAGGCGGGCTCCAGGTCCTGCGAACGGGTGTTGCGGTATTCCGGGTAGAGTGCCTCGATTTCGCCCCGTGCGTTCAGGCGAAGGGCGCGCTGGACCGGGTGCGTGTACGCGGTGACCGAGAACACGAACGACTTCCCGGACGATAGCAGACGGTCCAGACCCTCGCGCAAATCGCGGACCTGGACGAAAGGGGCCGTGGCGTAGATGCAGCAAGCATGGGTCACGGACGAGCCCTGTGTCGCGTGCCACTGGATGGCCTGCCGGACCACGGCATTGGTCCCGGTATGCTCGTCGGCCAGTTCGGCGGGGCGCATGAAGGGGATCTCCGCGCCCAAGCCGTGCGCGATTTCGGCGATCTCCACATCATCGGTAGAGACCATGATCCGGTCGAACAGGCCGCTTTCCCGGGCGGCTTCGATCGAATAGGCGAGGATCGGCCTGCCCAGGAAGGGGCGGATATTCTTGCGCGGGATGCGCTTGCTGCCGCCGCGGGCGGGGATGACGCACAGTTTCACTCGAGCGCCTCCATGAGACGATCCACCACTCGATCCTGCTCGGTTTCGGTGAGCCCGGGATGAAGCGGCAGCGTGAGGGTGCGGGAGGCGTAGTCCTCGGCGACGGGGAAATCGCCGGGCTTGAAGCCAAGACGCCGGTAGTACGGTTGCAGGTGCACCGGGATGTAATGCACCTGCACGCCAATGCCGGCGGCGCGCAGGGCCTCGAACACGGCGCGGCGGCGAGCGGGGTCGTGCAGGGTGACGGTGTAGAGGTGCCAGGCCGAGCGCACCCCTGGCGCGACGGTGGGGATGTCGAGCGGCAGGCCGGCGAGCCGCCCATCATAACGCTGGGCCAGCGCTTCGCGCCGAGCCACGTAACCGTCGAGCCGCGAAAGTTGCGCAAGGCCCAAGGCCGCCTGGATGTCGGTCAGGCGGTAGTTGTAGCCGAGTTCGATCTGTTCGTAATACCAAGGGCCCGCCTTTTCCCCTTCCATCTCGTCCGGTTCGCGAGTGATGCCATGACTGCGCAGCCGCGCCATGCGTGGGGCCAGCGCCGCGTCATTGGTGAGTGCCATGCCGCCTTCGCCGGTGGTGATGATCTTCACGGGATGGAAACTGAACACGGTGATGTCGCTGTATCGGCAGCTTCCCACGGGGGTTTGATGGTCGGCGCCGCCGATGGCGTGCGAAGCGTCTTCGAGGATGCGAACGCCGTAGCGTTCGGCGAGCGCATGGATGGCGGCCATGTCGCAGCTCTGGCCGGCAAAGTGCACGGGCACCACGACCTTGGGCAGTTGCCCGAGTCGTTCTGCCGCCTCGAGCTTGTCTTCCAGGGCGTTGGGGTCGAGGTTGCGGGTGATGGGGTCGATGTCCACGAAATCCACGTCCGCGCCGCAGTAGCGGGCACAATTGGCCGAGGCGACGAAGGTGATGGGGCTCGTCCAAAGCCGGTCGCCCGGCCCCAGCTCCAGGGCCAGGCAGGCAAGATGGAGCGCCGAGGTGGCGCTGTTGACGGCCACGCCGTACCGGGCACCCACCTTGGTCGCCACCGCGGCCTCGAAGCGCGGCACACTGGGGCCCTGGGTGAGCCAGTCGGAGCGGAGGACGGCCACGACCGCATCGATGTCGGCTTGCTGGATGTCCTGGTGGCCGTAGGGGATCATGGGGTGCGGCTTGAATGTTGGGTCGGAGTATGTGCGATCAGGAAGTTTCGATGCGAACCAATCAATTGGTTCAGCGTACCATTTTTCAAGGCTTCGATGGCTTATCCTTCTGGGCCCGGTCGGTTCGGTGGCTGTGCCGTGCGACTTTTTGGCTCGGTGTGTTTGGAGTTTTGCTTAACAGGCTGTTAACGCCCCTGACTGCCGGCCGGTCGGACAAGCTGATAGAATCCGCGCATCGTCGACTTTTCCGCGTTCCGGCGCCGTCATGGCGTTGACCTCAGCCTTCATGCCCCGTCCCCACGGCCCTTGCGCGGCCGGTCTAGATTCCGCACAGCCCGCATGACCCGCAAGGTATACATCAAGACCTTCGGCTGCCAGATGAACGAGTATGACTCGGCGAAGATGGCCGATCTGCTCGGCGCGGGCGGGTATGAGCCGACCGGCGACCCGGAGGCGGCCGATGTGATCCTGTTCAACACCTGCTCGGTGCGCGAGAAGGCGCAGGAGAAGGTGTTCACCGACCTGGGCATGGTGCGGCCGCTGAAAGATAAAAACCCGGACCTGATCATCGGCGTGGGCGGCTGCGTGGCCAGCCAGGAGGGCGAGGCCATCGTCCGCCGCGCGCCTTTCGTCGATGTGGTGTTCGGGCCGCAGACCCTGCATCGCCTGCCCGAGCTGATGGCGAAGCGGCGTAGCGAGGGGCGGGCGCAGGTGGATGTGTCGTTCCTGGAGATCGAGAAGTTCGACCATCTGCCGCCGGCGCGGGTGGAGGGGCCGACCGCGTTCGTGTCGATCATGGAGGGCTGCAGCAAGTACTGCACGTTCTGCGTGGTGCCCTATACCCGCGGCGAGGAGGTGTCGCGGCCGCTGGAGGACGTGCTCGCGGAGGTGGCGGGGCTGGCCGCCGGCGGGGTGCGCGAGGTGACCCTGCTGGGCCAGAACGTGAACGCCTATCGTGGCCTCATGCACAAGGGCGAGGGCGTGGACGGGGAGGCCGCCGACTTCGCCCTGCTCCTCGATCTGGTGGCCGAAATTCCCGGCATCGAGCGCATCCGGTTCACCACCTCGCATCCGCGCGAGTTCACGCCGCGCCTGATCGAGACCTATGCCCGCATCCCCAAGCTGGTGTCGCACCTGCATCTGCCGGTGCAGTCCGGCTCGGACCGCATCCTGGCGGCGATGAAGCGCGGCTATACGGTGCTGGAGTACAAGTCCATCATCCGCCGCCTGCGCGAGGCGCGGCCGGATCTGGCGCTTGCCACCGATTTCATCGTCGGCTTTCCCGGCGAGACCGAGGCCGATTTCGAGGCGACGCTGCGGCTTCTGGAGGAACTGGATTTCGACCATTCGTTCAGTTTCGTATACAGCCCCCGTCCCGGCACGCCGGCGGCGGGTCTGGCCGACGCGACGCCGCAGGAGGTTAAGCTTTCGCGCCTGTACCGCCTGCAGGCGCAACTGGACCGCCAGGTGCAGGCGCACAGCGAGGCGATGGTCGGCACGGTGCAGCGGGTGCTGGTGGAAGGGCCGTCGAAAAAGGACACCGCCGAGCTTTCCGGTCGCACCGAGAACCATCGCGTGGTGAACTTCGCCGCTCCGCCGCGGCTGATCGGCGAGTTCGTCGACGTCCGCATCACCCGCGCCCTGCCCAACAGCCTGCGCGGGGAGGTGGTGCGCGTGGGGGAAGGGTAGTCATGCCCCGGTTTGCCGCGCTCCTTGCCGCCAATTGTTCGCGGTCGCTGTTCCGGATTCCATTGCATTCCATCCGGGCTACGGCTGTTGCGCAGCGCCCCCCGGAGGGGGGTGAATGAGCGCGTCATCCCTGTTGCCGGCCAATCGCGTCCATCCATGCAGGTAAGCTTTCCCGACGCCGACAATGCCCGGCTGGCCAACCTGTGCGGTGTGCTGGACGAGAACCTGCGCCAGATCGAGACCGCGCTCAACGTCAACATCGCCCGCCGGGGCGAGGTGTTCCATGTCACCGGCCCGGATGCCCGTGTCGGGCAGGCGGCCCGCCTGATCAAGGATTTCTACCAGCGCGCCCGCAAGCCGCTGGACATCGACGACATCCAGCTCGCCCTGGTGGAGATCGCCCACAAGCCGACCGCCGCCGAGGCCGAGAGCGACATGCCGGTGCTGATGACCCGCCGCGCCGGCTTGCACGGCCGCACGGCGCGGCAGAACCAGTACATCCGCCAGGTGCAGGAGCACGACATCACCTTCGGCATCGGCCCGGCCGGCACCGGCAAGACCTATCTCGCCGTGGCCTGCGCGGTGGACGCCCTGGAGCGCGACCTGGTCAAGCGCATCGTCCTGGTGCGGCCGGCGGTGGAGGCGGGCGAACGCCTGGGCTTCCTGCCCGGCGACCTCACCCAGAAGGTGGACCCCTACCTGCGCCCGCTCTACGATGCGCTCTACGACCTGATGGGCTTCGACCGCGCAACGCGCGCCTTCGAGCGCCAGGTGATCGAGATCGCGCCGCTCGCGTTCATGCGCGGCCGCACCCTCAACCATGCATTCATCATCCTCGACGAGGCGCAGAACAGTACCCCGGAGCAGATGAAGATGTTCCTCACCCGCATCGGTTTTGGCTCCAAGGCGGTGGTGACCGGCGATGTCACCCAGATCGATCTCGCCCGCGGGGTGAAGAGCGGCCTCATCGAGGCGCGCGAGGTGCTCAAGGCGGTGCGCGGCATCGCATTCACCGAGTTCCAGAACGAGGACGTGGTACGGCATCCCCTGGTGGCGCGCATCATCGAGGCCTATGACAGTTTCGCGAGGCGCGAGGCGTGAACGCCGAGCCGCGTCTCAAGCTCACGGTGCAGTATGCCCTCGACAAGACCGGGCTGCCCGGCCGTGCCGAGTTGCGGCGCTGGGCGCGGGCGGCGCTGATGCAGGGCGCCGAGGTGACCCTGCGCCTGGTCGACGAGGCGGAGGGGCGCCAGCTCAACCGCGACTATCGCGGCAAGGCGTACGCCACCAATGTGCTAACCTTTGCCTACGGTGCCGACGAAGCGGGCCTCCATGCCGGCGACATCGTGCTGTGCGCCCCGGTGGCGGCGCGCGAGGCCGCCGAGCAGGGCAAGGCGCTGGAGGCGCACTATGCCCACATGGTGGTGCACGGCATGCTGCACCTGCAGGGATACGACCACGAGGCCGAGGCCGAGGCGGTCACCATGGAAGCCGTGGAAAGCTTTATCATGCGACGGTTGGGATTTCCCGACCCCTATGCACATCATGAACGACGACAGTAGTCACCGACCCAGCCTGATCGAACGCCTGACCGCCTGGCTTACTCCCGAGCCGGACAACCGCGAGGAACTCCTCGAACTCCTCCACTCCGCCTACGACAACGACCTGCTCGACGCCGACGCGCTGTCGATGATCGAGGGGGTGATGCAGGTGTCCGAGATGCAGGTGCGGGAAATCATGATCCCGCGCGCGCAGATGGATGTGGTCGACATCAACGACCCGCACGACGAGATCCTCAAGTTCGCCCTGGAAACCGCCCATTCCCGTTTCCCGGCGGTGGATGGCGACCGCGACAACGTGGTCGGCATCTTGCTCGCCAAGGACCTGTTGCGCCTGTTTGCCGAGGAGGACATCCATCTGCGCGAGATGCTGCGCCCGGCGGTGTTCGTGCCCGAGTCGAAGCGACTCAACGTGCTGCTGCGCGAGTTTCGCTCCTTGCGCAACCATATCGCCATCGTCGTCGACGAGTACGGGGGCGCCGCCGGCCTGGTGACCATCGAGGACGTGCTGGAACAGATCGTCGGCGACATCGAGGACGAATACGACTACGACGAGGACGAGGACAACATCCTGCAGGAAGCGGGCGGCGCATTCCGGGTCAAGGCGCAGACCGAGATCGCCGATTTCAACGCCGCTCTGGGCGCGGATTTTTCCGATCAGGAATACGACACCGTCGGCGGTCTGGTGGCGCAGGCCTTCGGTCATCTGCCCAAGCGCGGCGAGTCGGTGGTGCTGGAGGGCTTCCGCTTCGAGGTGACCCGCGCCGATAGCCGCCGCCTGCATACTCTGCGGGTGCAGGTGCCTGTCCGGGGGGGCGGGCCACGAAACGGGATTGACGCATGGACCTGATTCTTCGCCGAACTAACAGCTTGCTAAAGCCGCCCGGGTTTGACGGTGGCTACAGCCGCGTCACCGAATTCACCCGATACTTGTGAACTGCAGGTGGGACGGCCGTGACCAGGGCCTTTCTTCCCCCTGCAATTCGAGCCCGACTGAAAGGCATGCCCATCCTGCATGTATGCCATCTCGATGGCAGTGAACACCGGCTCGAATTCGAGACCGGACTCTCGGTGCGCGAGGTGCTCGACGGTACGCCGTACCGGGTGCGCGCCGCCTGTGGCGGCACCGGCGCCTGCGGCGCTTGCCAGGTGCGCTGGCTGGCGGGCGAAGCCAACCCGCCGGGGCTCGCCGAGTACCAGAAACTCACGCCCGAGGAACGCGCCGCCGGCGAGCGCTTGGCCTGCCAGTTGCGGCCACGCGGCGACGTTCGCATCCTGCTCGATCACCCGGCGCCGCCCTCCCGCTGGCGTAGCATCGATCCGGCCGACCTGAGGCCGGCGCCCGGCGCCCGGCCCGAGCTGAGCCAACATGTATACGGCGTCGCGGTCGACCTGGGCACCATCCACATCCGGGTCGCCTTGTGGGATCGCAAGCGCGGTCGCCGCATCGCCAGCCGGCGCGGTCCCAATCCGCAGATGAGTTTCGGCGCCGACGTGCTCAACCGTCTGGAGGCGGCGCGCGACCGACCCGGCCGGGCAGAGGAGCTCGCCAGACTGGCGCGCACGGCGATCATCCAGGCGGTGCGCGATATCCTCAAGCGCGACGTGGGCGAAGTCACGCCCATGCTGGCCGAGATCGGCCAGGTCGTGGTGGTCGGCAATACCGCCATGCTGGCCCTGCTCGGCGGCCGGGGCATTGCCGAACTGCTGGCCCCGGAACACTGGCAGAGCCGCATCGAGGTGCGCCCGCGGGAGCCTGAACCCTGGCACCGGGACTGGTTCATGCCTAATGCCGAAATCATCCTGGCGCCGCCGGTGGCGGGCTTCATCGGCTCCGATCTGGCGGCCGATCTGATCGCCTGCGCGCTGACCGACGAACCCGCCCCGGCGATGCTGATCGATGTCGGCACCAACAGCGAGATCGCGCTCTGGGACGGCGAGCGTCTGCGCCTCACCTCGGCGCCGGGCGGCCCGGCATTCGAAGGGGTGGGTATCCGCCATGGCATGCCGGCGGAGGACGGCGCCATCCACCGGGTGCATGCCGGCCCGGACGGCGGTTTTCGGCTCGACACCCTGGCCGGCGAGGCCGCCCGCGGCTATTGCGGTTCCGGCCTCGCCGACGCCATCGCCGTGCTGCTTGCGGCCGGCCGGATCAAGCCTTCTGGCCGCTTTGCCAGCTCGCCCGGGCCGGACGGATTGCGGCTCGATCCGGACAATCCCCGAACCGCGCTCACCGCCGCCGATGTCGATGCATTCCTGCGCGCCAAGGCCTCCTTGTCGGCGGCTATGGCCACCCTGCTGGCCGAGGCCGGGCTGGACTGGAGCGATCTCGCCCGCCTGGTGGTGTGCGGCGCGTTCGGGCGCCAGCTCGACCTCGACCATGCCCGGGCCACCGGCCTGTTGCCGGCCCTCGACCCGGCCCGGATCGAACTGCTGGCCGACGCCAGCCTGGCCGGCTGCGAGCGGGCCCTGCTCAGCGCCGACGGAATCGAATACTTCGATCGGATCGCCAGCAAAAGCGACACGATCAACCTATCATGGATAGAAGGCTTCGAGGATCGTTATATCGACCATCTCCGTCTGCGCCCGGTCCCGCCGCTGCGCTGAGGCGAGCACGGGGCAAGACAGTCACCCGCATCGATCGAGACCCGCCATGCTGGAACGCATCATCCAAGCCTACAACGAGGCCGTGTTCGAGACTGACAAGGAGGCCGCATTCGCGGTCGTGGAAGCCGCCCTGGCGGAGGGGCTGACCGCCGAGGACATCGTGTTCCGGGTGGTCATCCCGGCGGTCGAGGAAATGATGTCCAACATCACCCGCGACCCGGACGCCAGCCTGGCCCAGCATTTCATGACCGCGCAGATCGCCGCCGAGGTCACCGAGAAGATGCTGCAACGCTTCGCCCATCCGCCTGAGATCATCGGCCGGGTGGTGATCGGCACCGCGCGCGGCGACCTGCACTCGCTCGGCAAGCGCATCGTCATGGGCTGCCTCAAGGCGCTCATGGTGGACGTGACCGACCTGGGCGTGAACGTGCCGGCGGAACGCTTCGTCGAGGCCGCCATCGAGCACGATGCCCAGGTGATCGCCGTATCGGCCATGATGGTGCACACCTCCACCGGCGAGGACGGCGCCCGCAAGGTGCGCGCCCTGCTCGCCGAACGCGGCCTAGAGGATCGCATCCGCCTGGTGGTGGGCGGCGCGCCCTACCGTTTCGACGAACACCTGTACCAGAGCGTCGGCGCCGATGCCTGGGCACCGGACGGTGTATCCGCCGGGCGGGTCATCGTCGACCTGATCCGCGCCGTCCGGGCCGGCAAGGAGGCCGCATGACCCCGCTCGAAATCCTCACCGCGGCCATCCAGGGCCAGCCGGCGCCGCGCATCCCGGTGTTCTGCAACCTGCTTGACCAGGGCGCGCGCGAGCTGGGGCTGTCACAGCGCGAATACTATGCCCGCGGCGAGAACGTCGCCCGCGGCCAGCTGAGGATGCGCGAACGGTATGGCCACGACAACGTATGGAGCCTGTTCTACGTCGGCAAGGAGGCCGAGTTCTTCGGCTGCAACGAGATCCTTTACGCTGAGGACGGCGCCCCCAACGTCGCCGACTTCGTCATCCGCGACTGGGACGACATCGAGCGCCTGACGGTACCGGACGATCTCACCGCCCACCCGGCCTGGCATGAAACCGCGCGCTGCCTGGAAATCCTGCGCGAGGAAGTGGGTGAGACCCACCCCATCTGCGCTTACATCACAGCATCCACCTCGCTGCCTGCGCTGCTGATGGGCATGGACAAATGGATGGAGCTGCTGCTCGGCGGCCCGGCCGAGCTGCGCGACAGCCTGCTCGCCAAATGCTCGGAATTCTTCCAGAAGGAGATCGCCGCCTACCGCGCCGCCGGCGCCAACGTGCTCATCTACTCCACCCCGTTCGGCTCCACCACATTCGTCGGCAAGAAACGCTTCCAGGAGTTCTCCCTGCCCTGGATGCGGCGCGACCTCGCCCCCGGCGGCGTCGCCAGGGTGGTGTACTACTGCGGCATGGCGCCGTTCAACGACGTCATCGCCACGGTGAAGGACGAGCTCGACATCCATCTACACTACATCAGCCCGCTCGCCGACCTCGCCGAGGCCCGGGCCATCATCGGCGAGAACGGCCTGACCTGCGGCGTCATCGACGACATCAAGCTCATCCACTGGACCGTGGAGGAGACCCGCGCCGAGGTGGAACGGATCTGCCGCATCGGCATCGGCGATCGCCGACGGCCGCCGCACTTCCTGTTCGGTACCGGCGTCATGCCCATGGCCGTGCCGGAGGCCAACATCCGCGCCATGCTGGCGGCGGCCTTCGAATACGGGAGGCTGGAATGAGCGCGACCTGCCCCGGCCCGACCCGACTGGTCGGCTGCGGCATCCTGAAAAAGGAAGTCGAATACCTGATCGCCCGCAAGGGCTGGAATCTGGAGACCCATTTCCTCGATTCAGCCCTGCACAACTATTTCGACCGCCTCTACAGCCAGCTCGACAGCGCCTTGGGCGAAGAGGAAAGGAGCAGCCACCGCGTCATCGTGTTCTACGGCGCCTGCCACCCCCGCATCGACGACATCCTCAATCGCCACCACACCCTGCGCACCCAGGGCCAGAACTGCATCGTCATGCTGCTGGGCTACGAACGATTCATGGCCGAGCTGGAAAAGGGCGCCTATTTCCTGCTCGAGGAGTGGGCTAACACCTGGCAGCCGATGATCACCCAGGCCTTCGGAGCCAACCTCGCCGTGGTGCGGGAGATCTTTCACAGCAGCCACAAGTACATGGTCGCCCTCCGCACCCCCTGCTCCGGCGACTTCACCGCGGCCGCCGAGGCCGCCGCCCGTTTCGTCGACCTGCCGCTGCTCTGGATGGATACCGACCTGTCGCATCTCGAATCGGTGCTCGCCGAGGCGGTGGCGCGCCGGGAGGCCGGGCAATGAACACCGTCGCGCCGACCACCGCCGCGCCGGAGGAGGAGGTCGGCCGCCTGCGTTCACGCTTGAAAAGGCTGGCCGAGGACAAGGCCTACCTGCAGCTGGTGATGCGGATGATCGAGCGCATCGATCCCGCCCCCGGCGTGGCCGACATGGTGGGCAACCTGCTGCACAACATCGTCGAATCGATCGGCGGCACCGACATCAAGATCTGGTACTGGATGGACGGTCGTTTGCACTACCAGAGCCATTTCGGCGGCCGAGACACGCCGACGCAGATCGATGACCCGCTCGCCCGCGAGGCGGTACAAGGCCGCCGCTTCATCGAACGCCAGGGCAGCGAGGCGGACAGCCTGTTGCGCGGCGAAATCCTGCCCGGCAGCTACACCTGGGCCTTCCCGCTCATGGTCTCAGACACCCTGGTGGGGGTGATCAAGCTGGAGAACATCCACATCTACGGCGCTTCGCTGCGCCAGCACCTGCCCATATTCTTCAGTCACGCCGCCCTGATCCTGAACACCGGAATCCGCAACCAGTCCAGTCTCAGGCAAGCCTACGATGAACTGCGCGCCAGCCACGAACGTCTGCGCAAGACCCAGCACTCCATCGATCAGGCCGCCCTCTGCGTGTTCTGGATCGTGCCCGAAAGCGCCCGCTTCAGCTATGTCAACCAGCGTGTGTGCGACGTGCTCGGCTACAGCCGCGAGGAGATGCTGGACGGCATGACGGTGGCCGACATCGACCCCAACTGGCCGACTGATCGCTGGCCGGAGCACCTGGCCGAACTGCGCAAGACCAAGTCCATGCAGCTGCGCACAGACCACCGCAAGAAGAACGGCGAGGTGTTTCCGGTCGAAGTCACCGTCTATCTGTCCGAATTCGAGGGCGAGGAACACATGGTTTCATTCGCCACCGACATCCGCGATCGGATCGCCAGCGAGGAAGCGATGAAGGCGGCGCTGGCGGCGGCCGAGTCGGCCAACCGCATGAAATCGGTGTTTCTCGCCAACATGAGCCACGAGTTGCGCACACCGCTCAACGCCATCCTCGGCTTCGCCCAGATCATGGAGCGCGACCCGCGCATCCCCGATGACGAGCGGGAAAACCTGCGCACCATCAACCGCAGCGGTCCCCACCTGCTGACCCTGATCAACGACGTGCTGGAAATCTCGCGCATCGAGGCCGGCCGCATGCACCTACAGGACGAACCCTGCGATCTGCGCGAGCTGGCGCACAGCCTGGTCGAACTGATGCGGCCGCGCGCCCAGGCCAAGGGGCTGGAACTGCGCGTGCGCATCGATCCCGACACACCGCGCTACGTGATGACCGATACCGGCAAGCTGCGCCAGATCCTGCTCAACCTGATTTCAAATGCCACCAAGTACACCGCGACCGGACACATCGAGCTCGACCTGAGCTGCCTCCAACCTCCGGGCGTCGCGCCCCGGCTCCGCCTGCGGGTGACCGACACCGGCATCGGCATCGCCGAATCCGAGCAGGAACGCATCTTCGACCCCTTCTACCAGACCGAGCACGGCATCGCCTTGGGCGAGGGCACCGGCCTCGGCCTCACCATCAGCCGTGAATATGCCCGCCTGATGGGCGGCCAGCTGGAAGTCGAGAGCCGCCCGGGGCGTGGCGCCAGCTTTTGTCTCTCCCTGCCCTGCCAGCCGAGCCAGGCCATCCAGACCGTCGAAGCCGGGCACGGCCGGGTCATCGGCCTGGCCGACGACCAGCCTCCGCCGCGCGTGCTGGTCGCCGAGGACGATGCCGACAGCCGCCGCCTGCTGGAAATCCTGCTCGGCGAGGCCGGCTTCAACGTGCGCAGCGTCGCCGACGGCGACCAGGCGGTGCGCGAATTCACGCGCTGGCGCCCTGACTTCATCTGGATGGACATGCGCATGCCGGTGCTGGACGGCTATGCCGCCACGCGCGCCATCCGCGCCCTGCCCAACGGCCAGGCACCGCGCATCGTCGCCCTCACCGCCAGCGCCTTCCAGGAAGACCGGGCTGCCATCCTCGCTGCCGGCTGCGACGCGGTGATGACCAAGCCGCTCGACGAGGGCCGGCTGTTCGAAATGATGCGCGAACAGCTCGACCTGCATTATCGTTACATCGATTCGCCCGAGGTCACGGGTCCAGCCGCGGAATCCGCGCCGCTCACCCTGCCCGACTCGTTTCCCGAACCCCAGCGCGCCGCCCTCGCCGCTGCCGCCGAAATCCTCGACGTGGAAGACTGTCGCCGGCTGCTTGCGCAACTCAAAACAAGCGACCCGGCGCTCGCCGGACGGCTGCTGGAGCTCGTCAACAATTACCAGTTCGAACGCCTGCAAGAACTATGCAAGAAAACATGACCCCCCCTTGCCCCCAGCCGCGAGCCGGACCGTCCATTGACCCTGATGATCGACGAACCGCCGTCCAACCTGCATGCGCCGCCCCTGGCGACGCCCCGCCCACCTCCGCCCCGATCACGGGCAGCGTGGTCATCGTCGACGACAACCCGAACAACCTGCAAGTGCTCGGCAACATCCTGCAGGAGGCCGGATACAAGGTGCGTCCGGCCCTGGGCGGCGAGATCGCCCTGCGCGCCATCGCCGCCCGCCCGCCCGACCTGATCCTGCTCGACATCCGCATGCCCGGCCTGGACGGTTACGAGACCTGCCGCCGCCTCAAGGCCGACCCCGTCAGCCGCGAGATCCCGGTCATCTTCATCAGCGCCCTGCACGAGATCGAGGACAAGCTCACCGCCTTCCGCTCCGGGGGCGTCGACTACATCGCCAAGCCATTCCAGGCCGACGAGGTGCTGGCCCGGGTGCGCACCCACCTCCAGCTCTATCGCATGCAACGCCAGCTGGAAAGCCTGGTCGACGAACGCACCCGCGACCTGCGCCTGGCCTTCGAATCGCTCAAGCAGAGCCAGGACCGCTATCACCGCATGCTGGTGCAGGCCATCCAGGCCATTGCCCTCACCGTCGAGAAACGCGACCCCTACACCGCCGGCCATGAGGCGCGGGTGGCGGATCTGGCCAACGCCATCGGCGAAAAGTATGGCCTGCCGGCCGAACGCCTGGAAGGACTGCGCCTGGGCGGCATGATCCACGACATCGGCAAGATCTACCTGCCGGCCGAGATCCTCTCCCGGCCCGGCCGCCTGTCCGAGGCCGAATTCGCCCTCATCCGCACTCATCCCGAGGTCGGCCGCGACATCGTCGCCGAGGTGGAGTTTCCCTGGCCGGTGGCGGACACGATCATGCAGCACCACGAACGCCTCGATGGCAGCGGCTACCCGCGCGGCCTGAAAGGGGACGAGATCCTGATCGAGGCCCAGATCCTGGCCGTGGCCGACGTGGTCGAGGCCATGGCCTCGCATCGCCCCTATCGCCCGGCGCTCGGGATCGATGTGGCGCTCGACACCCTCCGGCGTGGCAGCGGCACGCTGTTCAACCCCGACATCGCCGGACTCTGCGCCGGACTGATCGAGTCCGGCGAGTACCGGCTCAGCTCCCACCCTGGCGCATGAGCGAGTCGCGCATCCTGCTCGCCCACGGCAACGGCGGCCGCTACATGCGCGAGCTGATCGGCGCGGTGTTCGCCCGCCATCTCGGCAACCCGCTGCTCGACACCGAGGCCGACGCCGTCGCTCTGCCGCCGCTGACCGGCGACTGGATGCTCACCACAGACGGCTTCACCGTCCAGCCCCTGGAGTTTCCCGGCGGAAACCTGGGTTCGCTCGCCGTGCATGGCGTGGTCAACGATCTGGCCGTGGCCGGCGCCGAGGCACGCTACCTCACCCTCTCGGCCATCCTCGAGGAAGGCCTTGAAATCGAACGCCTCGACCGCCTGATCGCCAGCTTCGCCGCCGCCGCGCGCGAATCTGGCGCCGTGGTGGCCGCCGGCGACACCAAGGTGGTGCGCCAAGGCGAAGGCGGCGGCCTCTATCTCAACGTCGCAGGACTGGGGCTGCGCCGCGCCCGCGCCCCGCTCGGACTTTCCGGCATCCGCCCCGGCGACGCCGTGCTGGTGTCTGGCCCGATCGGTGACCACGGCGTTGCGGTGATGCTGGCGCGCGAACAGTTCGGCCTGTCCGGCGACCTTGCTTCCGACTCCGCATCCGTGCTGCCGCTGGCACGCGCGGCATGGGACCTGCCCGGTCTGCGCTTCATGCGCGACCCCACCCGCGGCGGCCTGGCCAGCGTCGCGCACGAGATCGCCCAGGCCAGCGGCCACGCCATCGTATTGCAGCAAAGCGCCATCCCGGTGCGCGACGCCGTGCGCGCCGTATGCGAAATGCTCGGCTACGATCCCTATTACCTCGCCTGTGAAGGCCGCATCGTCGCCGTGTGCGCCGCCGACACGGCCGAACCCCTGCTCGCCGCCTGGCGCGCCCTGCCCGGCGGCGGGATGGCACGCCGGATCGGCGCGATCGCCCCCGGCCCGGCCCGGGTGGTGATCGAGACCGGCTTCGGCGGCCGGCGCATCCTCGACGAGCTGGAAGACGATCCCCTGCCCCGCATCTGCTGACGCAGACTGCAACACGCGGCGTTGCTGAACGGATCCGGGATCAGTCGGCGCGCCAATGGCCGGACTTGCCGCCCGACTTCTCGATCAGGCGCACCTCGCGCATGCGCATGCCACGATCGACCGCCTTGGCCATGTCATATAGGGTGAGCAGCGCTAGGCTGACGGCGGTCATGGCCTCCATCTCGACCCCGGTGCGGCCCACGGTCTCGGTCGTTGCGGTGCACAGGATGGCGTTCTCGTCGGTGAGGATCTCGAAATCGACGCGAACCTGGGTGAGCGGAATGGGGTGACAGAGCGGGATCAGGTCCGCGCAGCGCTTGGCGGCCATGATTCCGGCCAGACGCGCCACCCCTAGCACATCCCCCTTGGCGCTCTGCCCTGAGCGAATCATCTCCAGGGTAGTGGCCTGCATCTCGATGCGGCCTTGCGCCACGGCGACACGGCGGGTTTCGGGCTTTTCGGCGACATCGACCATCACGGCCTGGCCGGCGGCGTCGAAATGGGTGAATCGGGCAATATTTTCGGACATGGCGGACGAGGAACTGGAGGAATGGGGAGGTATCATAGCGCGTATGCACCGCGCCTTCGCACGCTTCGTTGCCCTCGCACTCCTTGCCCGGCCCGCTTTCGCCCTTGAACTGCCGGATTTGGGCGAATCCGCGCGGGTCGGCTTCTCCGAGACGCGCGAAATCAATCTCGGCCGCGAGATCATGCGCCAGATCCGGGGCGACCGTACATTCCTCGACGACGCCGAGATCAACGAATACCTGAACGCGCTCGGCGACCGCCTGGTGGCGGCCAGCCCCGAGCCGACGCGGCGGTTCGAATTCTTTGCCGTGCGCGATGCCAGCATCAATGCATTCGCCCTGCCCGGCGGCTTCATCGGCGTGCATACCGGGCTCATCGCCGCCACTCGCGGCGAATCCGAGCTTGCCGGAGTGCTGGCGCACGAGATCGCCCACGTCAGCCAGAACCATATCGCTCGCATCGTCGACGTGCATCGGAATACCGCGCTCACCAGCTTGGCGGCGCTGGCGGTGGCCATCCTCGCCGCGCGCTCCAACAGTCAAGTGGCCGAGGCCGCGCTGGCGACGGCGCAGGCGGCCAGCCTGCAGACCCAACTCGACTTCACCCGTGAACATGAGCGCGAGGCCGACCGGGTGGGGCTCAACATCCTGCGTCAGGCGGGATTCGCGCCGGCCGGCATGGCCTCATTTTTCGAACGCCTGCAACAGGCCGGCCGCCACCATGAAAGCCAGGCCCCGGCTTACCTGCGCACCCATCCGCTCACCTTCGAGCGCATCGCCGACATGCAGAACCGCATCGCCAGCCTGCCATACCGCCAGCACGAGGACAGTCTGGAATACCTCCTGGTGCGCGCCCGGGTGCAGGCCCTGGGCGAGGACCCGGCCCAAGCCCGGGCCCGTTTCGCGGCCGCCTTGGCCGAACGCCCCGAGGCCATCGATTTGCGCTATGGCCTGGCCCTGGCGTCTTTGCGCGCCGGCCGACGGGCGGAGGCGACCGCAGCCATCGCACCCCTCGTCGGCCAGACGAGATCGGCCATGATCGCCACCCTCGCCGCCGAGGTGGCGCTGGCCAGGCAGCAGCCCGAGGAGGCCTTGCGCATCCATCGCGCGGCACTCACCCGGTACGGCAGCGACCGCCCCTTGGCGCTGGCGCATGCCCATCTTCTGATCGATGCCGGCCAGCCCGCCGCGGCGCTGGCCTTCATCGAAGAAAAGCGGCCGTTCTGGCCGGAAGACCCCGCCCTGCAACGAGCGCAGGCACGCGCCCTGCTCGCCCTGGGCCGGCGCGCCGAGGGCCATCTTGCCGAGGCCGAGGCGCAGCTTTTGCTCGACCAGCCAGCGCGTGCCATGGAACAGTTGCAACAGGCCCGCCGCGCGGGCGACGGCGACTTTTTCACACTCTCCCGCATCGATGCCCGCATGCGTGAACTGCGCGCCGCCGAGGCCCGCGCAGCGGCCGCGCGCAGCCGGTGAACCAAGGAGCGATGGCGCGTCTACAATGGCGAACCTCATCTGCACCGGTGCCCAATGTGCGTCTGAAGTCTTTTCTGCCTTTCCTGCTGGCCTTCGTACTGCCCCTGCTGCTGATCTATGCCTGGTGGGGTGGATTCAATCCGGTTCAGATCGAGGTCGCCCGGCATGGCCCCTACACCTATGCCTACCTGGAACACACCGGCGATTACGCCAAGCTGCCGGACGTGCAGGCGCGTGTGGTACGCGAGCTCCAGGCACAGGGCATTGCCCCGGGGCAGGCGATCAACGTGCTTTATTCCAACCCCGACATCACACCGCGCGAGCAACGCCGGGCGCGCACCGGTTTCTTGCTGCCGGCCGGCGCTGAGGTGCGCGAACCGCTGCACCTTGGCCACATCCCCGCCCGCGAAACCCTGGTCGCGCAGGTGCGGGCGGCGGTCCTGCTCGCCCCCAGCCGCGCCTATCTCGCCCTGGACCGGCACATGCAGGCTGCCGGCCAAGGCATCCGCATGCCGACGGTGGAGATCCACACCCCGTCCGAACGCTTCCTCACCATGGGCGAACTGCGCGTCGAGATGCCGCGCACCGAGGCTGACGCCGCCCTGCTGGCCCGTGATATGCAACCATGAAACTGTTCGCCATCGTACTTGCGCTGCTCCTCGACCACGCCCGCCCGGACTGGCGTCCGGCGGCGTTTTACGACCGCCTGGCGCGTGCCGCCGACTGGCTGCTGGAGAATTTCAACGGTGGCCAGGCCCGGCATGGCGGCCTAGCCTGGCTGGCCGGCGCGCTCGCCCCGGCCCTGCTGGTCGGGCTCGTCGGCGCCCTCCTGGCCTGGGCCGCCTGGCCGCTGGCCCTGCTTTGGTCGGCCCTCGTTCTGTTTTTTACCTTGTCGCTGCGTGAACTTGGGCATGCGGCGGACGAGATCGCCACGGCGCTGTCCGAGCCGGACACCGAGCCAGCCCGCGTCCGGCTGGCCGCATGGCGCAGCGGCGACTGTTCGCTGTTTTCGCGCGAGGAGATCGTCCGCACCGGGGTCGAGGAAGTCCTGCGCCGCGGCCTCAGCGCGCTGTTCGCCCCCCTGTTCTGGTTCATCGTCCTAGGGCCATTCGGCACTGCAGGCTACGGGCTCAGCCGCTACCTCACCATGCGCTGGCAGGGGGAATACGGCTTCATCGCCCCCCTCGCCCACGTCCTCGCCGTGCTCGACTGGCTGCCGGCACGCATCCTCGCATTCAGCTTCGCCATCGTCGGAAACTATGAAGGCGCCATGCGCGCCTGGCGGCATCAGGCCGGGCTGTGGCCGGAAGGCAACGAAGGCGTGGTTCTGGCAGCGGGCGCCGGGGCGCTGGGCATTCGCTTAGGGGGCGAGCTGAACCTCGCCAGCGGCCTGCTCACTCGCCCGCTACTTGGCGAAGGCGAGGCCGTCGGCGGCGAATATCTCCCCGGTGCAGTCAATCTGCTGCGCCGCGCCCTGTTGCTCTGGCTGGCAGTGCTGCTGCTGTTGCTGCTGGGCGGCATCGGCAGCCTATGAGAACTTCCCCATGCAATCGGTCGGCAGCCTGTTAGAGCCAATCAGGAAAGGTTTTCCCCTCTTCATGTGGGAAAGGGCTGGGTGAGGGTGGCGCCCGATAGGGTGTCTTGCGCCGCCACACCCTCACCCGGCTTCTCCAACTTTTCCTGACAGGCTGTTGAACCCAGCTCCTTCCTGGCCGCCTGATACACTACGCCGTCACCGAAATCCTTCGAGTTTAGGCATGAACCCCGATTGGAACGAATTTTTGCAGACCCAGGGCGCCCGCATCGAGGCGGGCGTGGTCACCGACTATGGCGATGCCGCCGGCGAGCTCGTTGCAGCGCGCGATGGGCGCGTGCTCGCCGATCTTTCGCACTGGGGCCTGATCGGTTTTTCCGGCGAGGAGGCGAAAACCTTCCTGCACGGCCAGATCACCAACGACCTCAATCACCAGCTCGCCGTCGATCAGGCGGTGTTCGCCGCACTGTGCTCGCCCAAGGGGCGCATGCTGGCCAACTTTCTCGTCCTGCCCTGGCTGGACGAGATCCTGCTGTTGCTGCCGGGCGAGTTGCGCGAGGCGCTGCAAAAGCGATTGTCGATGTTCATCCTGCGCGCCAAGGTGAAGGCGCGCGATGCCTCGCCGGATTGGGTGCGCCTCGGCCTTTCCGGGCCGGGGGTCGCGCTGGCCGTGGCCGACTGGCTGGGCGCGCCGGTGGCCGAACGTCCCTTGGCCGTGGGCCAGGCCGCGGATCGTTTCGCGGTGCGGCTGGGTGCGGACCGGTTCGACCTGTTCACGCGCCCGGAGCGAGCCGACGAGGACTGGGCGCGATTCGCCGCCGGGGCGCGGCCGGTGGGGGCGCCGGCCTGGGACTGGCTCATGGTGCGGGCCGGGGTGCCGACCATCCTGGCACGCACCCAGGATGAATTCGTGCCGCAGATGGCGAACATGGATGTGCTGCACGGGATCAGTTTCAACAAGGGCTGTTATCCGGGCCAGGAGATCGTTGCCCGCACCCAGTATCTGGGCAAGCTCAAGAAGCGGCTCTATCTCGCTCATGTCGAGGCGCCGGCCGAGCCCGGCCAGTCGGTGTTCTGTCCCGCATTCGGCGAGCAGGCCGCGGGTCTCGTCGCCAATGCCGCGCCGGCCCCGGAGGGCGGAACCGACCTTCTGGTGGTGTTGCAGATCGCCGGCCATGACGCGGGCGAGGTCCATCTCGGCGCGGTCGACGGCCCGGCGCTCAAGTTTATGCCCTTGCCCTATCCGCTGTGAGCCGTAGCCTGTACGTGTGGTACCGGGTCGAGCGCGACGACCCCGAGACGGAGTTTCTGACGCGCTCGATGCTCGCCCGCGTTGCCTGCCGCAGCGGTGTGCGCGGCCGCCTCATGCGCAAGGTGGATGAGCCGCGCCTGTGGCTGGAGGTGTACGAGAATGTCGCCGATCCGGCGCGCTTTGGCGCTGATCTGGAGCATGCACTGGAATCGTTCGACCTCGGTGTGCGCATCGATGGGGCGCGCCATACCGAGTGGTTCGAGGAAACTGAAGTCATGTCGGCCGCCTGCGCGCGCGCTGGCGACGAGCGAGGATGAAGATGGCTAAGCCCGGCGAACGCAAGTTGCAGATCCTGCAAACCCTGGCCGAGATGTTGGAGGCCCCGACAGCGGAAAAGATCACCACCGCCGCTCTGGCCGCCCGCCTGGAGGTGTCCGAGGCGGCGCTCTACCGGCATTTCGCCAGCAAGGCGCAGATGTACGAGGGGCTGATCGAGTTCATCGAGAGCACACTGTTCGGTTTCATCAACAAGCTCGCCGGCGAGGGCGGGCGCGGTCTGGACCAGGCCCAGGCCATCCTGCGTCTGCTGCTGGGCTTTGCCGAAAAGAACCGGGGCATGACGCGGATGCTGACCGGCGAGGTGTTGCTGCACGAGAAGGAACGCTTGCAGCAGCGCATGAACCAGTTGCTCGACCGCATCGAGGCAAGCCTGAAACAGGCCATCCGCATTGCAGTCACTCAGGGCGACGTGCCGCCCGGAAGCGAGTCGGCGGCGGCCAGTCTGATGCTGGCCTATGCCCAGGGACGCTGGCAGCAGTTCGTCAAGAGCGGTTTCAGGCGCCTGCCCACCGAGCACTGGGATACGCATTGGGCCATGCTGGCGCGGGCGGTCAGCACGCCGGGCAAGCCGGGCCTCAGTCCCTGAGCCGGTCGCCGCATACGCCGCAGCCGGGGTCGCGCTTGAGGCGGATCGACCGCCACTCGGCCTCGAGCGCGTCATAGAGCAGCAGGCGGCCGTTGAGACTGGCGCCGGCGTCGGTGATGAGCTTGATCGTCTCGACCGCTTGCATGCTGCCAATCAGCCCCACCAGTGGCGCAAGTACGCCGAATTCCGCGCAGCGCATCTCGGCGTCCTCCGCATTTTCCGGAAACAGGCAGGCGTAGCAGGGCGCGTCAGGCATACGCCGATCAAATACGCTGATCTGGCCGTCGAAACGCACCGCCGCGCCGGACACCAGGGGCACGCCGGCGCGCACGCAGGCACGGTTGATGGCTTGGCGGGTGGCGAAGTTGTCGCTGCAATCGAGCACCACGTCGGCCTGTGCAAGCTCCTCGCTGAGGCGCTCGCCCTCGAGCCGTTCTTCCAGCGCGCGCAGCTCCAGGTCCGGGTTCATTGCCCGCATCCGGCGCGCCGCCGAGGTGGCCTTGTTTTCAGCGAGGCTGTCCATGGCGTGCGCAATCTGGCGTTGTAGGTTCGAGAGCTCGACTCGGTCGGCATCGGCCAGGGTGATGCGGCCCACGCCGGCCGCCGCCAGATATAGGGCGGCGGGCGAACCCAGACCGCCGGCGCCGACGATCAACACCCGCGCCGCAAGCAGGCGCTCCTGGCCAGCGATGCCGATCGCATCGAGCAGGATGTGGCGTGAATAACGCAGGAGCTGGGCGTCGTTCATCCTGATTTTCGGTGCTTGGTGAAATCGAGTGTGCAACGATTTTCATGCGGTCGCTCTGGGCGGACGCGGTGGGGGCGGGAGCGGGCTTCTTCCCCTATCTCTATCTGTCGAGAAGGGTGGTGAGAGTCGCACCCTGCGGCTAATGCCGCATCCCCATCCCGGCCTTCCTCCTGCGGGCATGGGTATCTACACATCTCGAACCTGATTATGCCCACGAAAATGGAGCGATGACGAAGCTTGAAGCCCCCTTTCACTCCCCCTCTCCCACAGGGAGAGGGAAAAGAGCCGTGTAGATGCCTTTGCACAGCGGGGGAAGGGAGAAATCCTCCGTCGGGGCACTTTCTTTCTCTCCTGGAGAGACTTGGTCTGAGGCGCATGCCGCAAGCATCTGACCCCTGTACCCTGAAACCTGACCCCCGAAACCTGTCTCCCCTCACTTGTATTGCCGCCATTCGTTGGGGGTGTCGTCGTGGTCGCCGTGCAGGCGTTTGTCCCAGGCCTCGACGTGGGGCAGGGTGTAATTCTTGGTGGGGATGCCGGGGTGTTCGATGTTGTCGCGCTGCACGTCCTCGATGTAGTAGTACAGCGCCCGCTTCAGGCGGATGAGGAGGGTGGCTTCGAGGTGGCAGCCGATCTCGGTCAGCGCGGTTTCGATCGCCTCCAGGGTGTAGTCGCTGACGCAGTACGCGATTTCGATACGGCGTTCGCCCAAGCGGCGGGTCTCAAGCCTGGGCAACTGACCAAGGAAGGCCAAGGCCCGCTCGACCTGGCGGGGCGGGGTGGGGTGGAATTCGATTTCGCGCCGCTTGTGGATGTCGCATGGCGTGCTCATCGCTTCCCCCAGCCGCCGTTTAACGGCTTTTCAGGACGTTCAGCCCCTTGAGCAGGATCAATGCTTGGTTGAACTGGTAGTCGTTGCGGGGCACGATCTCGCCCGGCTCCGCAGCCGGCTTGTCGGGCTGGCCCTTGTCGCCGCCACGGTCGGGCTTGGCGGGAACGGATTCCTGGCTGTTGCTGAGGTGGCGTTCCAGATCGGCCTCGCGCACCTCGACCCGGCGGGCTTCGCCGGCGGCGACGGTGCCTTCCTCGACGACGATGTCCGGAGCGATGCCCTTGGCCTGGATGGAGCGCCCGCTCGGGGTGTAATAGCGGGCGGTGGTGAGCTTGATGGCGGTGCCGTTGGCGAGCGGCAGGATGGTCTGCACCGAGCCCTTTCCGAAGCTCTGGGTGCCGACGATGAGCGCGCGCTTGTGGTCCTGCAGGGCGCCAGCGACGATCTCCGAGGCGGAGGCCGAACCACCGTTGATCAATACCACCATGGGTACGTTCTTGGCCCAGGCAGGCAGACCGCGCAAATAGTCCCTCTCGCCCGGGCGCAGGTAATGCTCGCGGGCGTTGGTCAGGCGCATGCGCGCGTCCTCGGTGCGGCCGTCGGTGTATACCGTGAGTTCGCCCGGTTTGATGAATGCGCCGGACACGCCAACCGCGGCATTGAGGAGGCCGCCGGGGTTGTTGCGCAGGTCGAGGATCAGACCCTTGAGCTCGCCTTTGTTCTGCTCGTGCAGGCTCTTGAGCGCATTCACCAGCATGTCGCCGGTCTGTTCCTGGAACTGGGTGATGCGCACGTAACCATAGCCGGGGCTGACCAGGCTGTGCTTGACGCTCTTGATCTTGATCACCGCTCGGGTGATCTTGGTGACGATGGGTTTGTTCTCGCCCTTGCGCAGGATGGTTAGGGTGATCTCGGTGCCGGGTTTGCCGCGCATGCGCTTCACCGCATCGTTGAGGCTCATGCCTTTGACCGGGGTGTCGTCGAGGCGGATGATGAGGTCGCCGCTTTTGATTCCGGCGCGGTGGGCCGGGGTGTCCTCGATGGGCGAGACGACCTTGACGAATCCATCCTCCATGCCGACCTCGATGCCCAGACCGCCGAATTCGCCCTGGGTGCCGACCTGGAGGTCCTTGAATGCTTCCACGTCGAGATAGGCGGAATGCGGGTCGAGGCCGGAGAGCATGCCGTTGATGGCTTCGGTGATGAGCTTCTTGTCGTTGACCGGCTCGACGTAGTCGTTCTTGATGCGACCGAAGATCTCGGTGAATGCGCGCAGGTCCTCGATCGGCAGCGGTTCGACGGCGCGGTTGGCGACCGCGGGGTAATGCAGGGTGAGGGCGGCGCCAAGCACGGCGCCTAAGGCCAGCAGGGTGATCTGTTTGAATTTTGCGGACATTTATCGACTCGCTACCCACGTCATGGGGTCGAAAGGTTTGCCTTGATGCCGGAGCTCGAAGTAAAGCCCCGTAGACTCCTGACCACCCGTGTTGCCGACTGTGGCGATGACGTCGCCGGCGCGCACGTTGTCACCCGGTTGTTTATACAGACTTTCATTATTGCTGTACAGGCTGAGGTAGCCATCGCCATGGTCGACGATGATGAGGTTGCCGAAGCCGCGCAACCAGTCGGCAAAGACCACTTGGCCGGTGCCCACGGCGCGCACGTTCTGGCCATTGCCGGCGCGAATGAACACGCCTTTCCAGCTGGGGCCGCCGCCGTCGCGTTTCTGGCCGAACTGGGCGATGATCTCGCCGGCCACTGGGAGGGCCAGCTTGCCACGCAGCTTGGGGAAGTCGAGGCTGGCCAGGGAGGCATCGGCGACCTGGTCGACCTGGCGCTCGGGCCGGGGCGGGCGGGATGGCGTGCGGGTGGGCGGGGGCATGGCGCGGCGCAGGCGCTCGATCAGGCGGGTCAGGCGCTGTTCGTCGCGCATCAGGGTGTCGATCTCGCGCCGCTGTTGGCGGATCTGTTCCGAAAGCTGGCCCAGCAGCGCCTGACGGGTCTGCTTTTCCTTCTCCAGGGCCTGGCGTTGGCTGAGCCGTTCGGATTTGATGCCATCCAGTTTGGCGCGTTTCTGTTCGGTCTGGAGGCGCAGCCGGGCAAGCTGGTCGAGGGTCTGGCGATGCGCGGCGATGAGCTCGGAGCGGGCGCGGCCGATGTAGGCGAAATACTCCAGGTCGCGCTGGATCCGGGCCGGATCGTGGCCGCCGAGCAGCAGGCTGGCGGCATCGCTGCCGCGCTGGAAATAGCGCTGGCGGGCGAGTTCGGCAAGCTGTCTCTCCTGTTCCCACAGACGCATCTCATGCTCGCGGGTGGATTGGGCGAGACGGTCGAGTTCTTGGTTCAGACGGCGCTCCTGGTCGCGTAGGTTGCGCAGGGCGCGGTTGACCTCGGAGATGTTGCGCTCCGAGTCCTTGAGTGCGTCGGCGGCCTCGGCACGGTCGCCGGCGGCGCGTTCGAGTTCGTTCTTGAGCTGTTCGATTCGGTCGCGCAGGTCGGAAAGCTCGGACTGGCGCGCGTTGATCGAGGCCAGGACGGACCCGGCGAACAGGATGAGCAGCAGGAACAGCGCGGTCCGCACCAGGTTCAGCCGGCGCCGTCCGGGGCGCCCAGTTCGACCAGCGGGTGGCCGGTCATCTCGCGCGGTTGCGGCAGGCCCATCATGCGCAGCAAGGTCGGGGCGATGTCCTCCAGTGCGCCGGTTTCGGCGATCCGGGCCGGGCGATGACCGATGTAGATGAGCGGTACCACGTTGGTGGTGTGGGCAGTGTGGGGCTGGCCGGTAACCGGATCGAGCATGCATTCGGCATTGCCGTGGTCGGCGGTGATGAGCACCTCCCCGCCGATGGTTTGCATCGCTTCGACCACCCGGCCGATGCAGGTGTCGATGGCTTCGATGGCGCGGCGGGCGGCGTCGAAGTTGCCAGTATGTCCGACCATGTCGGCATTGGCGTAGTTGCAGATGATGGCATCGTACTTGCGGCTGGAGATGGCCTCGACCAGCTTGTCGGTCACTTCGAATGCGCTCATTTCGGGCTGCATGTCGTAATGCGCTACCGGCGGCGACTTCACCAGGATGCGGTCTTCGCCGGGATATACCGTTTCCTCGCCGCCATTGAAGAAATAGGTGACGTGCGGGTATTTCTCGGTCTCGGCGATGCGCAGCTGGTGCAGGCCGAGCACGGAGACATATTCCCCGAAACCGTTGCGGATGCGCTCGGGCGGGAAGGCCTCGGGCAGGTCGAATTCGTCGCTGTAGTGGGTGAGGGTGCAGTACTGGCTGAGTTTGGGGACCCAGGCACGCTCGAAGCCGTCGAAATCGGGCACCAGGAATGCGCGGGTGAGCTGGCGGGCGCGGTCGGAGCGGAAGTTCATGAATACCACCGCGTCGCCGTCGTGCATGCGCACCACGTCCTCGTCGGGCGCGGCGATCACCGTCGCCTTGACGAACTCGTCGGTCTCGCCTCGGGCATAGGCCATCTCCAGGCCTTCCAGCGCGGTGCGGGCGCGGAATTCCGCCTGCCCCAGGGTGATCATGTCATAGGCCACCTTCACGCGTGGCCAGCGCCGATCGCGGTCCATGCCGTAGTAGCGGCCGCTGATGGTGGCGATGCGGCCGCGGCCGAGCGCGTCGAGTTTGTCCTGCAGGCGTTTGAGGTAGATGTCGGCGCACTTGGGCGGGGTGTCGCGGCCATCCAGGAATGCATGCACGTGGATGCGTTCCAGGCCGGCGTGGGCGGCCATCTCGAGCAGGGCATGGATGTGCGATTCATGGCTGTGCACGCCGCCGTCCGAGAGCAGACCGAAGATGTGCAGCGCGCCTCCGCTTGCCTTCACCTTTGCGAAGGTGTCGGTGAGGGCCGGATTGTCCTCGAAATGGCCGGACTGGATGGCACGGTCGATGCGGGAGAATTCCTGGTACACCACACGACCGGCGCCGATGTTGAGGTGGCCGACCTCGGAGTTGCCCATCTGGCCGCTGGGCAGGCCGACGGCGGACTCCGAGGCGTGAATGAATGTGTGCGGATGATTGGCCCAGAAGCCGTCCCAGTTTGGTTTGTTTGCGGCGGCAACGGCATTGTGCGGGATGTCGGGACTGTAGCCGAAACCGTCCAGGATGATCAGCAGTACGGGTGTGGAGATGGATGTCATCAGTAAATTTTATCTCATGTGGGCCGGCGCGTTTGCATGGCTTGCATTTTAGTATATTTGAATACGCCTTTACACTTTGCACGGCTTCCGGTTTAATAGCCATTCAGGCGTCAGGGCATGCGTGCCACGCTGGTTCCGGGGCCTGCCGGCCACTGTCTGCCACTTTCTGCCATTTATTCCTTCAATCGTCCGGATTCGACCCACCGAGATGACCGAATCAACCGAACTGATCGAGAAAGACGAACACATCGAGCAGGCCTCGCGCGCCCTCAAGGCCATGTCTCACCCCCTGCGGCTGAAGATCCTCTGCGTGCTAGGCGACAACGAGGTGAGTGTGCAAGACATCGTCGATCATGTCGGCACCTCGCAGAGCAACATCTCGCAGCACCTCGCCATTCTGCGCGACAAGGGCGTGCTGCGCACCCGCAAGGACGCCAACCGGGTGTATTACCGGGTGGCCGACACGCGCACCCTGCAACTCATCAGGATGATGCGCGACGTGTTCTGCGGCTTCGCCCGCTGATTTGGCGACGCCGGTCCGGGGCGGTGGATTCGGACCTAACAGGCTGTTGAAAAACGTCGCGAGGATGGCCCGATGCGAGGCGCACGGAGCGCAGCGACCGAGAAAACGAGCGAAGCGCGTTTCAGCGAAGGCATAACCTTCAGGTGATGCCGGAGCTCCAGATCAAATCGATCGGCGAGGGCGCGCAAACGAAATTTTGGCTTGCGCTGAAACTTCGTTTGGCGAAGGCTCACATCGGCGCAGCCGATGTGAAGTGAAGCGGCCGGAGCCCACACCGCGCAACACAGCCGAGGGCCCACCGCAGTCGTGTTTCAACAGCCTGCTAACAGCTTGCTAAATCGTCGAATCCAGCACGATGCCGGCGAACACCGCCGCGCCGAACCAGGTGTTGTGCAGGAATGCCTTGAAACAACGGGCCCGGTCGCGATCGCGGATCAGTGTCCAGTGGTAGGCCGCGATCCCCGCCGCGACCACGAGACCGAGCTCATACGTCCAGCCCAGCCCCAGCATGCGGCCGGCGAGCGCCAGCAGCGCGAGACAAAGGCCGTAGCTGAGCATCACCGCCGCCACGTCGAAACGGCCGAAGGTGATGGCGGAAGTGCGGATGCCGATCCTGAGGTCGTCGGCGCGGTCGACCATGGCGTATTCGGTGTCGTAGGCGATGGCCCAGAACACGTTGGCCGCGAGCAGCACCCAGGCCACGGCAGGCACGCTGCCGGTCAGCGCCACCCAGGCCATGGGGATGCCGAAGCCGAACGCGACGCCGAGATAGGCCTGCGGAATGGCGAAAAAGCGCTTGGTGAAGGGGTAGCTTGCGGCGAGGAAGGCGGCGACGCCGGCCAGACCGAGAAGCTTCGGATTGCCCAGGGGCAGGATCAGCAACAGCGCCAGCAGGGCGAGCCCGACCGCCAGGGCGAGGGCCTCGCCGGGGCGAATGCGGCCGGCGGCCAGCGGTCGGGCGCGGGTCCGCTCGACGTGGGGATCGAAATCGCGGTCGGCGTAGTCGTTGATGGCGCATCCCGCCGAGCGCATCAGCACCACGCCGACGATGAAGATGAATACGATGCCCGCATCCGGTCGGCCGGCTCCGGCGAGCCACAGCCCCCAAAGCGTGGGCCAGGCCAGGAGCAGGATGCCGATCGGCTTGTCCAGGCGGGTGAGCAGTATGTATTCGCGTAGGCGTTCGGACAGGGTCACAATCGCAATACCTCGGGCAGGAATACCTCGGTGACCAGGATCGGTCGGCCTTCCAGGCTGAACAGCGAGCGCCGCGCCCACAGCCGGGACGGCAGTCCGGGCAGGCAGCGGCCCGCTTGGCGATAGAGGGGGTGACGGCCATCCAGCGCGCGCCAGCGCAGGGGCTGGCGTTCGATGCGCGGGTCGGCGAACAGGGCCGCGCCCAAGGGTTGGTGGCCCAGCCCGGCCAGGGCCCGCCAGGGGCCTCTCAAGCCAGCCAGGGGGATGACGCTGTGGGCATAGACCAGCGGGGTGTCCCCGCACAGCAGCAAGGCCTCGCGCACCAGTGCGCGCTCGCCCCGGCGCAGGCCGAGGGCGGCGCATTCATCGGCAAACGGCCGGGCTCGTTGCTGGCGCAGGCGCTCGACCCGGAAGCCCGGGCAGGCTGCCGTCAGGCGCTGGGTGAGCGAGCCGCGATCACCCAGCCAGGACCGCCATGCCGGAGGGCTGGCAAATGCCGCGCTGTGCCAGGGCATCGAATCCAGTGTCCGTTGAAAGCGCGGATTATCCTAAATTCCTTACCACAGAGACACCCGTAGCCCGGATGCTTCGACTGCGCTCAGCACAGGTGCAGCGCAGCGGAATCCGGGGTTTATCAGGCTGTTGAAAAACGACTGCGGCGGGCCATCGGCTGTGTTGCGCGGTGTGGGGCTCCGGCCGCTTCACTTCACATCGGCTGCGCCGATGTGAGCCTTCGCCAAACGAAGTTTCAGCGCAAGCTAAAACGAAGTTTCAGCGTAAGCTAAAACTTCGTTTGCGCGCCCTCGCCGATCGATTTGATCTGTAGCTCCGGCATCACTTGAAGGTGAGCCTTCGCTGAAACGCGCTTCGCTCGTTTTCTCGGTCGCAGTACTCCGTGCGCCTTGCATCGAGCCCTCTTCGCGACGTTTTTCAACAGCCTGTTAAGCGCGCATGAGCTCCATGCCGCGTGGCAGCCAGCGGGCGAGGTGGCGGCGCACGGCCTCGGGTTCGTGGGCGATGAGCTCGTCGGCCAGCGCACGGGCGGCCTCGATGAGCTCGATGTCCTGTTCGAGGTCGGCAAAACGCAGCATGGCCGCGCCGCTCTGGCGCGCGCCGAGGAATTCGCCGGGGCCACGCATGGCCAGATCGGCACGGGCGATCTCGAATCCGTCCTGGCTTTCCTTGATCGCCTTGAGGCGCTGCCGCGCGCTGTCGGACAGCGGCGTGGCATAGAGCAGCACGCAGCTCGACTCACGCTGGCCACGTCCGACCCGGCCGCGCAGCTGGTGCAGTTGCGCCAAGCCCATGCGTTCGGCGTGCTCGATCACCATGAGGCCGGCATTGGGGACGTCCACGCCCACCTCTACCACCGTGGTGGCCACCAGCAGGTCGATCGTTCCGGCCTTGAACGCGGCCATCACTGCCGCCTTCTCGTCCGCCTTGAGGCGGCCATGGGCGAGGCCGACGCGTAGCTTCGGCAGGCGCGCGGCGAGTTCGGCATGGGTATCGAGCGCGGCCTTGAGGGCCAGTTTTTCCGATTCTTCCACCAGCGGGCAGACCCAGTAGGCCTGGGCGCCGCCTGCGCAATAGTCGGCCAGTCGCTCGATCACCTCGTCGCGGCGGTTGTCCGGGATCACCCGGGTGGCGATTGGGGTGCGGCCGGGCGGACGTTCGTCGATCACCGACACGTCGAGGTCGGCGTAATGGCTCATCGCCAGCGAGCGGGGGATGGGCGTGGCCGACATCATCAACAGGTGCGGCAGTCCGGCGTTGCCCTTGCCGCGCAATGCGAGCCGTTGTTCGACACCGAAGCGATGCTGTTCGTCGACGATGGCCAGCGCCAGATCGGCGAACTCCACGCCGTCTTGGATCAGCGCATGGGTGCCCACCGCCACGGCTGCCCGGCCGCGGGCGAGGTCGGCCAGGGCCGCCTTGCGGGCGCGGCCCTTGAGCGCGGCGGCGAGCCAGACGCTGTGCACACCCAGCGGCTCCAGCCACTCCATGAACTTGAGGTGGAGCTGTTCGGCGAGGATCTCGGTCGGCGCCATGACTGCCGCCTGGCGACCGGCGCCGACGGCGATGAGGGCGGCTAGCGCCGCAACACAGGTCTTGCCGCTGCCGACGTCGCCTTGCAGCAGGCGATGCATGGGATGCGGCCGGGCCAGATCGGCGCGGATCTCGGCGAACACCCGCGCCTGCGCCGGGGTGAGCGTGAACGGCAAGGTTTCCAGCAGGCGGTCGCTGAGGCCGGCGGCGTCGGCCAGCGCCGGGGCCGCGAGTCGGGCACGGGCGGCGGCATAGAGGCGCAGGGACAATTGCTGCGCCAACAGCTCGTCGAACTTGATCCGCCGCCAGGCCGGAATATCGCGCGATTCCAGCCAGTCGGGCGCGATCTCGGGGCCGGGCCGGTGCAATGCCTTGATCGCTTCGGCGAAGGAGGGAAGCCCCAAGGCCTCGAGACTGGAAGGCGGCAGCGGGTCGCTGAGGTCGGCTTCCTGGAGCGCCGTTGCGATGGCCTGCCGCACCTGCGCCTGCGACAGTCCGGAAAGGGTCGGATAGACGGGGGTCAATCGATCCGGAAGCGGCTCGCCTTCGCGTACGACGCGATATCGGGGGTGGACCATCTCGGCGCCGAAAAAGCCCGGCCGCACCTCGCCAAACAGGCGCAGCCGGACACCGGGTTTGAGCTGCGCCTGCTGGCTGGGGTAGAAGTGGAGGAAGCGGATGTGGAGTCGGTCCGGCGCTTCGTGCAAGGAGGACTGGGGATCTCCCTCACCCCTACCCCCTCTCCCGGAGGGAGAGGGGAATGTCCCCCCCTCCCCCTTTGGGGGAGGGGGCGGGGGTGAGGGGAACCGAAGTGCTTGCCAGATCGCTTCCAGCACCGATTCGGTATTTTGGAGCACGTCATTGTTCCAGAAACGCAATACATGAATCCCTTGTCCCTGAATGAATGCATCCCGGCGGCGGTCCTGTTTCCGGTCGGCATGCTGGCCACCATCGAGTTCGATGGCGAGTCGATGCTCGTGGCAGTAAAAATCCAGGAAATAGGGGCCGAGAGGCCGTTGGCGCTGGAATTTTGCATTCGCCAGCCGCCGATCCCGCAACAGCGACCAGACGAGTTCTTCCGCATCGGTTTGTTCGCGTCTCAGTTTTCGCGCGAAATCGAGCGTTTCCCTAGGCAGAGGGGGGGGCTTGGTTCCGCCTTCAGCCGCAGTCGTTCGCCCAGTGACAGAGGGGGAGCACGCCTGAAGCTGCACCACCAACTGCCGCCTTGGTCGCGCCTGCGTCTCGGCATGGACGATGACCGCCTCGATCTGCGCTGGCTGGCCGGGACGGACGTCGGCCAGCGGTGTGAGCCGGGTTTCGTCCTCATAGCGCAGGGGCAGGTGCAGGATCAGCTCGGCGGGGTCTTTTAGGCCGAGTTTTTGCGCGACCTCCACCGCGCGCTCGCGAGCGGTGGCGGGCATGGCGGGGATGGGTTCAGAGCACCATCACCGCGTCGGCTTCCACTTCGGCGCCGCGCGGCAGGCTGGCCACGCCGACTGCGGCGCGGGCGGGGTAAGGGGCCTGGAAATATTCCGCCATGATCTCGTTGAGGCGGGCGAAATTCGCGAGGTCGGTGAGATACAGGTTGATCTTGACGATGTGTGTGAGATCGCCGCCGGCGGCTTGGCATACCGCGGCGAGGTTGGCGAACACACGCCGGGCCTGGGCCTCGAATCCGGCTGCCAGCTGCATGCTGGCCGGGTCGAGGCCGATCTGGCCGGAGAGGTATACGGTGTCGCCGGCGCGCACGGCCTGGGAATAGGTGCCGATCGCGGCGGGCGCGGCGGGGGTCTGTACGATGATTTTTTCCATGCGGGTTTCCTGGGGTCAAACGATGTTGGGCGCGCGACCGTCGTGGCCGCCGATCATGCGCTGGATGCGCACCACCGCCTCCAGGCCGCGCAGTGCGCGCATGAGGCGGGCGAGGTGGGCGCGATTCTGCACCTGCACGGTGAAGAACAGGTTGGTGTAGTCGCCGGATTTTTCTTCCATGTGCACGTCGTCGATGTTGGATCCTTCCGAGGCGATGCCAGCCGCTACCTCCGCCAGCACGCCGCGCTTGTTGGCGACCGTCACCCGGATGCTGACGTCGAATGCCTTGCCGAGGTCGGTTTCCCATTCCACGTTCACCCATTTGTCGGGGTCTTCGCGGTAATGGCGGATCTGCGGGCAGTCGTGGGTGTGGATGATGAGGCCTTGGTCCTTCTTGATCTGGCCGATGATCGGGTCGCCGGGGATGGGTCGGCAGCAGCGCGCCAGGCGCACCGCCGTGCCTTCGGCGCCACGGATGTACATGGGGCCCGGGGCGCGGCGGGGGACGTCGTCGTCGCGCGCGAGCAGCTGGCGGGCCACCACCACGCCGAGCTTCTTGCCCAGGCCGATCTCGACCAGGATGTCCTCGCGGCTGCGGCCGCTGTCGCGCACGAACTGCTCCCATTGCGCCGCGTCCACCTCCGTCGGTTCGACGCCGAGAGCGCGCAGGGCCTGGTTGAGGAGCTGCTGGCCGAGCGCCTGCGATTCGCTGCGGTGGGCGTGCTTCAGTGCGCTGCGGATGTGGGCGCGGGCCTTGCCAGTGGCGGCGAAATGGATCCAGGCCGGGTTGGGACGGGCCGATTCGGAGGTGATGATCTCCACCCGGTCGCCGTTCTTGAGCGGCGTGGAGAGCGGCATGTACTCGCCGTTGATGCGGGCGGCGACACAATGGTTGCCGATGTCGGTGTGCACGTGATAGGCGAAGTCCACCGCCGTGGCGCGGCGCGGCAGGGCCATGATGCGGCCCTTGGGGGTGAACACGTAGACCTCGTCGGGAAACAGGTCGACCTTGATGTGTTCGAGGAATTCGGTGGAGTCTCGACTGTCGGCCTGGATGTCGAGCAGGCTTTGCAGCCACTGGTGGGTCTTGCGCTGGATGTCCGACAACTCCGCCTGGCCACCGGTCTTGTACAGCCAGTGCGAGGCCACGCCGGCCTCGGCCAGATCATGCATCTCGCGGGTGCGGATCTGCGCCTCCACCGGCGCGCCGAAGGGGCCGAACAGGGTGGTGTGCAGCGACTGGTAGCCGTTGGCCTTGGGAATCGCGATGTAGTCCTTGAACTTGCCGGGAATCGGCTTGTACAGGCTGTGCAGGGCGCCCAGGGCGAGGTAGCAGGTCTGCGGCGAGTCGACGATGACGCGGAAACCATAGATGTCGAACACCTCGGTGAATGCGAGGTGCTTTTCCTGCATCTTGCGGTAGATGCTGTACAGATGCTTCTTGCGCCCATACACCTCGGCCTGGATGCCGCACGACCGGAGTTTCGCCTCGATCGCTTCCTTGATTCGCGCCAGCACCTGCTCGCGGTCGTGGCGCGAACCCTGCACCGCCTTTTCCAGCACCCGGTAGCGGGTGGGGTGCAGGTTCTGGAATGCCAGGTCCTGCAATTCGTGGTAGAGGCTGTTCAAGCCCAGCCGGTTGGCGATGGGGGCGTAGATTTCCAGGGTTTCGGTGGCGATGCGGCCGCGCTGCTCCTCGCTCATCGCGCCCAAGGTGCGCATGTTGTGCAGGCGGTCGGCCAGCTTGATGAGGATGACGCGCACGTCGCGCGCCATCGCCAGCAGCATCTTGCGGAAGTTCTCGGCTTGGGCCTGGGTCTTGTTCTCGAACTCGATCTTGTCGAGCTTGGTCACGCCATCGACCAGGTCGGCCACCGCCTCGCCGAAACGCTCGACGATCTCCGTACGGGTGACCGGAGTGTCCTCGACCACGTCGTGCAACAGGGCCGCCACCAGGGTCTGGATGTCCATGCGCCAGCCGGCCAGGGTGCCGGCCACCGCCAGCGGGTGAGTGATGTAGGGTTCGCCGTCCTTGCGGAACTGGCCTGCATGGGCGACGGCGCCGAATGCATAGGCGGCGGCGAAGGTGGCCGCCTCCTCGGGATTCAGGTAGGGCGCGATGGCGCCGACATCGATGCCGGAATCCGCCGCGACGGGTTCGTGGCGAGGACGGGTACGGGCGGGTGCGGTCTGCGAGGCCATGTCGGAGCCGGTCCGCCGGCGTGGCTCAGGGTTGCGCCTTTGCCAGGATCTCCGGGCCGATGATGCCGGCCGCGATCTCGCGCAGTGCGATCACGGCAGGTTTGTCCTTGTCGACCTCGATCTTGGGCGCGGCGCCGATTGAAATCTGGCGGGCGCGGTACGCAGCGGCGAGGGTCATCTCGAAGCGGTTGGGGATGCGGTCGATGCAGTCGTCTACGGTGATGCGGGCCATGGGCTGCTCCTGAATGTGAATGAGCCAATTCTAGCCTGAAACGGTCTCTTACACGCCTTGTTTGAGGCTGGCCTCGATGAATCCGTCGAGGTCGCCGTCGAGCACGGCCTGGGTATTGCCGACCTCGTAATTGGTGCGCAGGTCCTTGATGCGCGACTGGTCGAGGACGTAGGAACGGATCTGGTGGCCCCAGCCGATGTCGGTCTTGGCGTCCTCCAGCTTCTGCTGCTCGGCCATGCGGTTCCTCAGTTCCAGCTCGTAGAGGCGGGCGCGCAGCATCTTCCAGGCCTCGTCGCGGTTGCGGTGCTGCGAGCGGTCGTTCTGGCACTGCACGACGATGCCGGTGGGGATGTGGGTGAGCCGCACCGCCGAATCGGTCTTGTTGATGTGCTGGCCGCCGGCGCCGGAGGCGCGGTAGGTGTCGGTACGCACGTCGGCCGGGTTGATCTCGATCTCGATGGAGTCGTCCACCTCGGGGTATACGTACACGCTGCAGAACGAGGTGTGGCGGCGGGCGTTCGAATCGAACGGTGACTTGCGCACCAGGCGATGCACGCCGGTCTCGGTGCGCAGATAGCCATAGGCATAGTCGCCCTCGACGCGGATCGTGGCGCTCTTGATGCCGGCCACCTCGCCTTCGGACTCTTCCAGCAGTTCGGCCTTGAAGCCACGGCGCTCGCAGTAGCGCAGATACATGCGCTCGAGCATGCCGGCCCAGTCCTGCGCCTCGGTGCCGCCGGCGCCGGCATTGATCTCGATGAAGCATGGACTGGCGTCCATCTCGCCGGAGAACATGCGCCGGAATTCGAGCTCGCCCACCCGCGCCGCGAGCGCATCGACATCCTCGGCCACCGCCTGCAAGGTGTCGTCGTCATCCTCCTCGCGGGCCAGCTCAAACAGCTCGGCGGCGGTGGCCAGACCGGTGTCGATGTCCTCCAGGGTGAGCACCACCGCCTCCAGCGATTTGCGCTCGCGGCCGATTTCCTGGGCCTGTTTGGGGTCGTTCCAGAGGCCGGGATCCTCGGCGATGCGGATGACCTCGTTCAGGCGGTCGCGCTTGCCAGGGTAGTCAAAGATACCCCCGTAGATCGCGGGCGCGCTGACTCAGGTCCTTGAAGGTGTTTTCGATTTGGTTGATGCGTTCGGCTTCCATGGCTTGATCCTTGTTCGAGAATCGGTGGATTGTGTGAATGCATGCGCGAGAAACTTACCCTCCCAAGCCGGGAAAGGGGCCTGGAATGCGTGTGTCGGTTTCATCGCTCGGGATGACGAGAGTGTAACAGGCTGTTGAAAAACGACTGCGGTGGGCCATCCTCCTCGCTCCGTTTTTCAACCCGGATTTTCCACCCTGGCATGGGGTCGCACCGGTACGCCGTATGGCGCCCGCCAAGCCGATGGCCATGCATGCTTGGAACGTATCGACCGAGGCGTAGGCCGGATACGGTATGATTACCCGGTGCGCTTCAACCCGGCCGGCAGGGCGGGCGTGGCATCCTTGGGATGCAATGAACCCGAATCGTTCATTGGCTTGGTTTTGTCCCTTCCCCCAGGTGGGAGGCGCACGCTTGTAATGCAAACGAACAATTCTGGATGAACAGGGTGGGTGGATTGGTGTACGGACATAAGCCAAGGGTGGGTGCGTTTCATACCCCGCCAGTCGGTGGGTGTTTCCGTCTGTGGCGGGCCGGCACGTCCGTGTTCGGCCTGCTGATCCGCGGGCTGGCACTGTCCTTCCTGTTTCTTGTGTTCTGTGGCGGCGCATTCGCCAATGTCAAATCCGTCTGGGTGGTATTGAGCGAGGCCGGGGAGCCGCATGCCGAGCTCGGTCGGGTGCTCTTCGAGCGCCTGCCCGACCTGGATGTTCGGGTCCGACCTTGGAACGAATTCGATGCTGCCGATCCACCGCCGGCAGCGATCATCGCGGTGGGCGCCCGCGCACTCCGCGAGGTGACCGAGGACGCGCGCCGGCGGTGGCCTCATGTGCCGGTGGTGGCCACTTTGGTGGCGCGCAGCCAGCTCGATCGATTGATCGCGATAGAAGGGCGCCGCGTCACCGGGATCTATCTCGACCCGCCTTTCCCGCTTCAGTTTAGCCTGTTGCGCCTCACGCGTCCGGAATGGAGGCGGGTGGGGGTGCTGCTGGGGCCGGATTCGAGCGTGCATCGCGACGAGATCGAGCGAGCCGCCCGCGCCGCCGGCGTCGAACTGGTGTTGCGCGAGGTCGAGAGCGCGGACCAGCTGGCGGCGGCGTTGCAGACGGTGCTCGGCGCCGATGTGTTGCTGGCGGTGCCGGATTCGCTCATCTACAGTGCCCGCACGGTACAGCACATCCTTCTCTCCAGTTATCGCCGCAACGTACCGGTGTTGGGCTTTTCCGCGGCGTTCGTGCGCGCTGGGGCCCTGCTTGGCCTGCACGCACCGCCCGATACCCTGGCCAGCCAGACTGCAGGCATGGTGCGAGAGGTGGTGGCAGGAGGCCGGCCCGCGCCGCGGGCCGTAGGCGATTTTGAGGTGATGGTGAATGCCAATGTCGGCCGTTCGCTGGGGATCCAGCTCAATGCGGCGGCGCTCAGCCGCGCGCTGCGCGCCGAACGGGGGCGGCCATGAAGCGCGCGAGTGGTTTCCAGCTGCGCCTGTTGGCGGTCGCGGTGCTTCCAGTGGTGCTGTTTGCCTTGCTGCTGTCGATGCTGTGGGTGAACTGGTTGAACCGCGAGCTGGCCGAGGCCGAACATAAGCGGGCGGAGGCCGTGGCGCGCCAGCTGGCGGTGGCCTCCGAGTTCCACCTGTTCTCCGGCAACCGCGAGGCGCTCGAACTGCTCGCCCGCATGGTGGTGGCGAGCGAGCCCGGTCTCCGTTCCGTGGCCGTGCTCGACGCCGATGGACGGACCCTCGCCCACGCCGAGCCGGCCATCCGGGGCGCCGGGCAGGGTGTGGGGCAGCCGCATCCGCCGTCGGCCGCGAATGCGGTGATGGTAGCGATCGAGGGTCGCGTCCTGGCATTCGATGCATTGCTCCCCGGCGAGGAGGTCGCCGATCCGGAGGCCCGGCTCGGTTTCGTGCGGGTCGAGCTCGACCACGCCGATCTGGACGCGAAGCGGGTCCGCATCGTCTGGGTGGCATTCGGTCTGGTGCTGCTGAGCATCCTGGTTGGCGGTATCCTCGCGGCCTGGGTGTCGCGCGAGGTGACCGGGCCGATCAACCGCATCGCCGGGGTGGTGCGGCAGATCGGCCGGGGCGAGCTGGATGCGCGCGTCGAGGTGGACAGCGGTTGTGTGCTCTATGAACTTGAAACCGGCATCAATGACATGGCCGAGCAGGTGGCGATGAACCAGGACGAGTTGCAACGGCGGGTGGCCGAGGCGACCCACGAACTCAATGCGCAAAAACTGGCGGCCGAGCGCGAGGCGCGCATCGATTCGCTCACCGGCTTGTTCAACCGGCGCGCATTCATGGAAAAGGCGGAGGAGGAGATCCATCGCGCCAGCCGTTACCATGGCCAGCTCGCCCTGGTGATGGTCGATCTCGATCATTTCAAGCAGATCAACGACAGCTACGGCCACCCGGTCGGCGATCGGGTGCTGATCGCCTTGGCCAATGTGCTCAACGCTTCCAAGCGCGAGATCGACTTCCTCGGGCGCCTAGGCGGGGAGGAGTTCGCCCTCCTCATGCCCGGTACCGATGTGCCCGAGGCGGTGGCGGCGTCTGAGCGCATGCGGCTGGCCATCGAAGCGATGCGGGTCGAGGCCGGTGACCTCACCCTGCGCTGCACCGCCAGTTTCGGTGTCACCGGTTATGCGCGCGGTGATCTGGCCGTGCGCGACCTCCTGATTCGTGCAGACACCGCGCTCTATCGTGCCAAGAGCGAGGGACGCAACCGGGTGGAATGGGACCTCGCCCTGGCGCCCGGCGCCGGGGTGCGCTGAGCACATGCCGACCTGGACCCGACGTGCCCTGTTGCGCCGTCTGCTGGTGGCGACGGCAGTGCTTGCCGCTCCGGCCTGGTCCCGTTCGCGGTCGCCGGAAGCCGGGCTGGAGCGGCCTCGCGCCCGGCCGGAACTCGACGATGCACATCGCCCTAGCATCGAGGTGGCGGCATTCGGGGTGCGTGCCAACGCCCCCGCATTTGCCGTACTGAATGGCAACGGCCGTCAGTCGCCCCTGTTCGCGGCCACCGACGCGCTCGGTCTGCCGGAGTCGATCGGTCTGCAACTGGCGGAGATCTTCGCCGAAGAAGTGGATTTTCACCTCGACCTGGTGTTCGGCTACCGTTGCGCCCTCGTGTTCGAGATGCGCCTCGACAATGGCCTGCCCACTCCGGGGCGCATCCTCGCCGCCGAGTTCGACAACGACGAGCGTCGATTGGAGGCCTTCCTGTACGATGACGGCGTTACGGTCGGCTATTTCGACTTCGAGGGGGTGGACATCAACAAGACCCTGCGCATGGTCGATCCGGCCCGCGAGCCCTGGGCAGTGCCCCTCAAGGGCGATGAGGTGGCGCGGGTGTTCCGCAAGTCGCCGCTGGAATTTAGCCGCATCACGTCGCTGCCGGCGACCCTGCGCTATCACCCCATCCTCAAGGAATGGCGGGCGCACCGCGGCACCGATTACGGCGCCCCGATCGGCACCCGGGTGTACGCCACCGCCGATGGGGTGGTGAATTTCGTCGGCGTGCGCGGCAGTTACGGCAACCTGGTCGAGCTGCGCCATTTCGACCGCTACACCACCCGCTATGGCCACCTGGACCGCTTCGCACCCGGTCTGTCGGCCGGACAGACGGTGCGCAAGAACCAGCTCATCGGTTTCGTTGGCATGACCGGGCTGGCCACAGGGCCGCATCTGCACTACGAACTGTTCGCCGATGAAGGGGCCTCCCCGCCCACCGATCTGCTGCTTGCAGTGCGCTCGCCCGGTCAACGCGCGGCGTTCCAGCGCGGCATCGGCGAGTTGCGCCGCAAGCTCGCTTTCGCGCGGCGCTTCAACATGGTCTGGGTGGGGGGCGATTCGAGCCGTTGATGCGCCACCAGCCGGTGGGTTCCTTCCATCCGGGCTACGACTGTGCGGATGCCCATGCCCATGCCCATGCCCATCGGGGGAAAGGGGTTCTATCGTCCGCGGCCCCGGCGGGGGAAGGGGTAAACCCGGATTTTCCATGAGGCGGCCTGACGGCCTACAC
>Ga0209207_1000183_pt1 | contig 46012 bp, 42 predicted proteins | sample SaghotsprinmetaG_FD_184140 | JGI IMG/M metagenome (GOLD analysis project Ga0209207, IMG submission 184140) | Hot spring microbial communities from South Africa to study Microbial Dark Matter (Phase II) - Sagole hot spring metaG (SPAdes) (version 3) | ecosystem: Environmental > Aquatic > Thermal... | reverse complement strand
ATATTGATATCGCCCCGGAAGTGGCCATTGAGTTCAATCAGGGGGGGCAACGGTTGCGCTGCCAACTCAGCCGCCTGCTGTTCTTGGAGAACTTGTAATTCCGTTAAGCGCCGTATCTGCTCCAGCATGGACATCTGGCTGGCATCGATCGGCACCGGACGCACGGTGGTCGCCGCGACATAGTTGGGGGGACGGAAGCCCCGGCCAATGTCACTAATCTCGAACCATTGGAGGGTGCGCAGGAGATCCTGGGTGCGGGCATCGGGCACGTGGATATGGGCCTGGAAGGGGGCTTGCTCAGCAGGGTTGAAGTGGGCGCTCACCTGAACCTGGGTTTGGCCCTCGGTCAGCACGCCATTCTGTAAGGCGGCCACGCCATTGACATAGCGGAAATCGGCCTGGAAGGTATCGGCCTGAAGGTAGCCCAGGGCCGGGTTGGCGATCGCGATCGTGCCCGTGGTCTCGAATTGACGCAAATTGAGGGTGGCTTCCCCTGAAGCTGAACCCGTCATGACATCAAGGCCGATCGCCGCTGCCGGGGTGAAGTTAAAAATTCCCAGGGGTAAGTTAGCCAGGGTGATCTGGAGGGTGTCGGGATCAACAGCGGTCCCAGCCAGTTGTGCGTCTTGGCGTTGGATGAGGAAGGTGTGGGGACGGTAATCAGGGGTCAGCGCGAGTTGAATCTGATCCTGGTCCCCGCTCAGGTTAACCTCCAAACCGCGATCGGGGGCAAAGTGGATAGGACCAGCCATCCGGGGGGCAAAGGCCCATTGGTTCACGACGAGTTGCTCTAGTTGCAAATCCCCGCCCAGGGCGAGGTGGCTGGGGGGACCGCTCAACTGGCCGGTAAAGCTAGCCCAACCCGTGGTTTGCACGGGCAGGGGCAGGTCGGCGGGCAACCAGGCGGACAGGGTTTGCAAATCGTAGCGATCGACGGCGAGGTTCAGGTTGAGGGTTTGAATGCTGGGGCCGGTGGCTGATCGGGTATCGACCTGGATCGTACCGCTGGCTTGCACTTGACCCGCATTAACCGACTGGACAAGCACCTGTGCCCCATCCCAGGCCAGATGGGCCGTCATCGCTTGGGTGACTTGGGCGGCTCCCTGGGGCCGTTGGATCGTCACCCCCTGGGGCAGTTGCAGGTGGGCGATCGCCTGGGTTGTTGCCAGTCCGGCCACTTCGAGGCTCCCCGCCAGTTGGATCTGTCCGTCGAGGGTGCCTTGCAGGGCCAAGTCCGGGCTGGGGGGCTGGAGCCGTGCCAGGGGGAGTTGCCGACCTTCGACGATCGCCTGCCAGCGGCCATTGGCTATTTCTGCTTGTGCCTGTAGCTGGCCACCGTCTACCTGAGCGATCGCCTTGGATAACCGAATCACCCCATCCGCGATCGTCAACTCGCCCTGGGCCGGATAGGTGCCCTGGGGTGCCTGCCAAGCGACGACGGTTTGCACCCGCGTTAGGGGACCAAAAATTTGGATTTGGGCCGCCATCGGCCCCAGGCTGAAGGGGAGGGCAGGGCTACCATAGAGACGGGCGAAGGTGTCGGTGGGGATATTCTGGGCAGTGAGGTCAAGGACCATGCCCTGGGGGTCGGCCAATTTCACCGTCCCCTGCCCCGCGATCGTGCCGCCGACGAGCGGTGTCGCCTTCAGGTCTGAGAGCAGGAGGTTCGGGCCATTCAGCTTAAAGGTGCCGCCGATCTGGTTAAAGACGACGCGATCGACGCGGGTGGGTTGGGTGGTGGCGATCGTCCCGGCAATCACCGGCTGCTGAAGCGGCCCCGTCACCGTCACCGTGGCCTTGGCCGCACCGTCAATGCCCACGGGCAGAGTAGGGACTTGGGCGGTTTTCAGGGCCGTGGCGATCGGAATCGCGGGAATTTGGGCCTGAAGATTATAGCCACCATCGAGATCCAGTTGGCCGTTGACCTGGACGGGGACACTGCCATACTTGCCATCGAGGTTGTAGATACTGAACTGGGAGCCTTTGACCCGGATCTGGCCACGGGTCAGGGTGATGGGTTGGGGTACGGCGTCGTTCGCGCCGCGTTCCCAACGGGAAATCGTCCCCACAACATTTTGCAGTTTGACGCTGCCGTCCAGATGGGGACGATCGCGATCGGGCTGGCTCGTGAGGGTGATCTGGCCATCTAATTGACCCCCTTTCAGGTGGATGGGCATCGTCACTAGGGGGCTAACATCGGTAACCGTGAGCGATCGCACCACTGCCGTCACACGGTAATCCGGTGGCGTTTCGGGTCCGGCCAGGGTGACTTCCCCCGTTGCTTGCAGGTGCCCATCAGTGGCGGTGCGCCCCTGGGCCTGGAAACGGATGTGTTGGGGGGCATTCTCACCCGCTTGGGCGTTAGGGAAGGGGGTGAGCTTGCGGATACTGGCATCGGCTTGCAGATCCCGCAGAACCACAGGCGTGGGCGGGGCCTGGGGGGAGGCGGGGTGAGGCAAAAGGGTGAGGGTGCCATCTTCCAGGCGGACCTGCCCCACTTCAAAGGTGAAAAAGCCCGGAGGCCCCAGGGTAATTTCGGTGTCGAGCCATTGGCCAGATTCAGCCTGGACAATTTCGGCGGTCGGTTGGATGACGGTAATGTCAAAGGTGACCGTGCGGGTGAGCAGGGCTTGCAGCGGATTGAAGCCCACCGCGATCGCCTGGATCGTCATCTGATCGGGATCGGTGGCCGTCGGTGGGATCGCAGAGGGACCCAGGCGCACACCCGTGAGGCTGATGGACTCAATCTCACCCACTTCAATCGGGCGATTCAGGATTTGGGCCAGATGGGTTTGGATGAGCGGCACCAACTGGTCTCGCACAAATAACCAGGTCCAGACGGCTCCGCCCCCTGCTGCTAGTAAGAACAGCATCCCAACCCCCAAGCCCAAGCGTCGGACGAGGGTCGATTTCCCGTTGGGAACCCGGCGCGAACGGCCTTGGCGCTCAGGAGAAGACTCAGGGACGGGGGGCGGCGTCTTGGTCAAGTTCTCAGAATCGGGGTTAGGCAGGGGGGCCATCGCTCTCCAGGCAGTTGCAATCAGTCGAGGGCACAGATCCAGATGGGAACACATCGGGAACCCGTCTATTATCGATGCCGATCGCCAAAGCGGCTACGGCTAGCCGCTCGAAAAGTAAGTTCTGCAAGGTTTGTAGTGCTGGCTTTAGCCTGCAACGACTAAAGTCGTGACGACGTTCGCGCAGCGTCTCCGCAGGAGAAACGTTGCGAACCTTGTTGCGAACCTTTATGTTTACGGTACTAGCCGGGACGATCGGGCAACTTGGAGGAGCGTTGCGGTTACTGTCCCAGTATCCCAGGAGATCCCCGGTGTTGGAACCCCCCTGGGGCGGATTGAGAAACCGTAAGGAACCGTTTAGAACACGGCGAATCGTTCCTATTGTTACCGATCCAACCCGCAACCATCGCCTATCAAGGGAAAGACGACACACTCTGTTACTGAGTTTCCCCCATGCCCACTGGCTTACCGCATCCCACCGCCATCGAGCTTGCTAAGTCTGTTGACTGCGCCGCGCTGGTGCTGAACTTGCCCCTCCAGCCCGCCCATCGACCGGGGGTCATCGAGAATTTTGACGGCATCACCACGATCGCCACCCTCGTGCTGGAATTTCCCCTACCGGAAACCGTCGAACCCGCCCCGGTTTTCCAACCATGACCGACCTCGTGGATCTCCCCCAAACCGATGCCGTGGCCATCGCCGCTGCCGTGCGATCGCGTCAGGTCAGTGCCCAGGCGATCGTCACCGCCACCCTTACCCGGATTCAGGCGTTGGATTCGGATCTGAATTGCTTCACCACCCTGTTGGCTAAGCAGGCAGTGGCGGACGCGATCGCCCTTGATCAGCGATTAGCAGCCGGGGAAGATCCAGGCCCCTTGGCGGGGGTGCCCTTTGCTGTGAAGGATTTGTTCGCGATCGCGGGGGTGACGACCCTGGCAGGATCGAAAATCAACGCCGAACACCCTCCGGCAACCCAGGATGCCACTGCGGTAGCGCGGCTTAAGCAGGCCGGGGCAATCCTGATCGGTGCCCTGAACATGGATGAGTATGCCTATGGGTTTGTCACCGAAAATGCCCACTATGGCCCCACCCGCAATCCCCACGATCGCCAACGGATTGCTGGGGGATCTTCGGGCGGCTCGGCAGCAGCGGTGGCGGCTGGGTTGGTGCCCCTGAGTCTGGGGTCGGATACCAATGGCTCGATTCGGGTGCCCGCAGCCCTGTGCGGGATTTGGGGTCTGAAACCCACCTATGGTCGCCTGTCACGGGCGGGAGCCTTCCCGTTCTGCCATAGCTTTGACCATATTGGCCCCTTTGCCCGATCGGTGCGGGATTTGGCCGTGAGTTTTGATTGTCTTCAGGGACCGGATGACCAGGACCCGGTCTGCACACGCCGCCCGCTGGACCCCTGCCTGCCCCACCTGTCGGCGGGGATTGAGGGTTTACGCATTGCCGTCGCGGGGGGCTATTTCCAGGCAAAGGCAGAACCCCCAGCGCTCGCAGCCGTCGAACAGGTTGCCCAAGCCCTCGGAGCGACCCGATCGGTTACCCTCCCCGAAGTCCACCGGGCCAGAGCCGCCGCCTACCTGATCACCGCCACCGAGGGCGCTAACTTACACCGCGAGAACCTGCGGCAACGACCCCAGGATTTTGACCCCGCCACCCGCGATCGCTTCCTCGCTGGGTTACTTATCCCTGGGGATTGGTACTTGCAAGCCCAACGGTTTCGCCAGTGGTACCGCGATCGGGTCCGGGAACTCTTTCAAACGGTGGACCTCATCCTCGCCCCCACAACTCCCTGCCCCGCTCCTTTGATTGGTCAGGCCACAATGGTCCTCGACGGCGAGACGATGGCCGTGCGACCGAACCTAGGGCTGTTTACCCAACCCCTCTCCTTTATTGGTTTGCCGATTATTTCGGTGCCGATCGTCGCTCCGGGGCAACTGCCTGTCGGGGTGCAACTGATTGCTGCTCCTTACCAGGAAGCCTTGCTGTTTCGGGCGGCGGCCTATTTGGAACGTCAGGGATTCCGGGCCACCCCCGGTGCGATCGTCTAGGAACTGTGGCTAAAGGATGCGCTCAGGATGGCCTCAGGAGGCGAGGGCCACCTCGACCATTTGCTGGAGTTCGCCCTTTTGGTATAGCTCAATCAGGATGTCGGACCCGCCGACGAATTCGCCGTTGATATACACCTGGGGAATGGTCGGCCAGTTGGAATATTCTTTAATGCCTTGACGGATGTCGGGATCGGCAAGAACATCGATCGTTTCAAAGGGAACACCCAGCACATTGAGGATTTGAACCACATTATTGGAGAACCCACACTGGGGCATCAATTTGGTCCCTTTCATGAAGACCATGATCTTGTTTTGCTGGACGAGATCGTCGATCCGTTGCTTGAGTTCTGGTGTCATAGTGCGTGTTGTCTGTGTACTGTCTGTGTACTGTCTGTGTACTGTCTGTGTACTGTCTGTGTATGGTCTGTGTACTGTCTGTACGCAGACCATAGTATGGTCTGCGTGTTGTCTGTGTTGGCATTACCCACGATTCTAAACCGACTCACCCCAGTCTTAATGGCCCCAGTCTTAATGGCGATTGATCGGTCATCCCTAAAATAGAAGACGGTCGTTGGGGCCGAGTTGGCAGGCCCCCACCCGTTGACTTGCGTTGTTGGGTTGCACGGCGTTTGACCTAACCGATTCACTGAAACTTGACTGCTGACTAGGAGGCGCGACTGGCCGCTGCCCAGGTTTCGGGGGTATAGGTCTTGAGGGCTAGGGCATGGATGGCTTCACTGGACATGGCCTGTCGGAGTGCGCCATAAACCATTTGATGCTGTTGCACGAGTCCTTTCCCGGCAAATTGGCTAGAAACCACCGTCACCTGGTAGTGATCGCCACCACCCGTGAGATCTTGCACGGCGATTTCCGCATCGGGCAGTTGCGCCTGGATCATGGCCGTGACTTCCTGGGGGGTTACCATGCTGTTCTCTCCTTGCTCACCAATAGACACCTGACTGAATGTAACAATCCCCGCTGATCATCAGCATAGCGTTCAAGATCACGCCGGGATATGGGCTTGCGTCATCAACACCGAGACTCGCTACCCCCCACCAGCACGCGGGAAGGTGGTGTCGGCAAACCCTAATTCAAATAACTGTTGATAGGCGCGTTTACCCAAATCCCGTGTGGGCTGTTGACTGCCAATAATCTGCACTAACAGGGGCACCGCCAATTCCGGTTGGTTCTGGGCACGGTGGACGATTGCCAGTTGGTAGGTGGCCTCGTCGCGCAGTTGGGCCGTATCCAAGGCCCGCTGACGATTGGTGGCGGAAATGGCATTGTCAATGCCGGTAAAGCTGGCGGCAAGATCCTGATAGAAGTTGGACAACTGGTTGTAAACCTGACGGGCTTCCTGGAGCTTGGTAATGGCCAGGCTGTAGTTCTGGGCACCGATCGCGCTGGTGGCTTCCATCATCAGCCGTTGCCCCCCTTCTAAGCTGAGGAGGTTGGTGGACTGGGGCAGGGGACGGGCACCTTCACCCTCGGCCTCATCGGGTCGCGGGAAGGCGGTATCGACAAACCCCAATTCAAACAATTGTTGATAGGCGCGTTTGCCTAGATCGCGGGTCGGCTGTTGGCTGCGAATAATTTGGACTAAGAGGGGAACGGCCAGTTCCGGTTGGTTTTGGGCACGGTGGACGATCGCCAGTTGATAGGTGGCATCGTCGCGCAGTTGGGCGGTATCCAAGGCCCGTTGCCGTTGGCTCGCGGAAATGCGGTTATCAATGCCGGTGAAGCTGGCCGCCAGTTGTTGATAGAAGTTGGACAACTGGTTATAAACCTGGCGGGCTTCTTGCAGTTTCGTGGTGGCGAGGCTGTAGTTCTGGGCAGCGACGGCACTACTGGCCTCATTTACCAGCCGTTGTCCCCCTTCCAAGCTCAGGAGACTGCTGGCCTGGGAGAGTGGGCGTAATTCGTTGGGGTGGGTGATTTCCGGGACGGGTTCTAGGCCGCGAACATTGATTTCCTGGGCTTGCCCGGTCACGGCCCCCAGCCCCAGTAGGGTTGCCGCAATGGGTAGCGATAGCAAACTCAGGCGAGGCCAGCGTTGAGCGGTGGTCATGGATTTGTTGGGTGCTAACGGATGGGGATCAGGTCAAATTGTAAACCTTCGTATCCCTTCGTATACTATCTTGACTGCTTCTATCTTGACCGCATTGCGATCGCCCCTGGCGATCGGTGGCGATAATCGTCCGCGATCGCCCCCAGCATCTATTACACTGCACCCAGATGCAATCACGCTGGGGCGCAGCGTCCAAGAACCAGGCTGGTCGAGCATCTAAAGCATCTAGGTACTTTTGGGGCGCCTGAGGTTTTTGCTCAGCCAGCGCCAAGTCTTGGGGACAGGTTACCTGGTTCACCCGTTGGTTAGCCAGTTCAAGATGGACAATGGTCTGCCGGTAGTCGGAATCCATGCAGAATCCATGCGGATAAAACTGGGTGTCAACACCCACGGGACCACATGGGCAACCGATCGCTGAACGTTCCCATCCTGCCGCCGGGTTTGATCGAGAGGAGATCGATCGTAGACGTAATAAGGCAAAATAGTTGCAGAATGAGGCTGAAGCCGTTGTTGTCACAAAAGCGCGAGTAGAATGGATAATTTTGGGTAAGGGGGAAACTGGGAGAGTAAAGCCATGAGTTTAGTCATTTCCGATGATTTCTTGCAGACAGCGCATATTTCGGAAGTCGATCTCAAGCTAGAAATTGCCATTGTGCTATTTCAGCAACAAAAAATTACCTTGGGCATCGCTAGCCAGTTTGCGGAGATGAATCAACAGGAGTTTCAACGCGTATTAGATAGTCGTAAAACCTCCACTCATAATTACGACTTTGAAGATATTCGACAAGACTTTAACATCTTAGAGAACAATAGTGTAGACCAGGCAGACGTACAGCCTTCCCAAGCAGAAATTCTGCAACGGATTGAACAGCGTAGAGCCTTCTGCCCTGCACAATACAATTTGCCTGATACCCTTACCTTGCTTCAGGAAGATCGCGCCCGATGACGGCTTCCTTAAAATGTATAGTTGATGCCAGTGTCGGCATCAAGAAATTCATCATCGAGCCACTGACTCCCAAGGTGGATGAGCTTTTTGTACATCTTGATGATTCCAATGCTTACCTGTATATCCCAGATTTGTTTTACGTCGAATGCACTAACATTCTCTGGAAATATGTTCGCGCTGGGCTGTATGACAGTACAGAAGCTCAGGCAAATATAGTCGATCTCAAATTACTCCGCTTCACCCCAACTCCCACGGCAGCGCTCATCCAAGAAGCCCTTCCCCTCAGCGTAGCGCATGGCATCTCTGCCTACGATGCTTGCTACGTCGCCCTATCCCAAAGAAACAGTGCCCCTTTACTGACTCAAGATCAGCGGCTAGTCAACACCCTAGAAAGTACAGACCTTGATGTCCAGCTATTCTCAGACTTTGTGATTCCGCCTGTTCCGTGAGCGTTTACTGAGCATCAAACCGGGCAGTAAGTACTATCCCCTGTTTGAGCATCTGCAACACCACAATCAAGCAGCCATGAGGCTGACCCTTGCTGAGATCTCTTATGGACATCGATATTTTGTATGAGCTTTGTATGAGCAGTGTTCATCTTCCCATGTAATGTCCCCCGATCGCTTCCAGGCAATGACTAGCTGGGCTATCCCGCTAAACCACGGGGTCCCTGACCTCAGTGTTCCCATCGCTTTACTGAAAATCACGGGCTGAGAATGTGACACCACAGGCATCCCCCACAGGCTGCCGCCCGGTGTGACGCTCCTCCAGGCTGAACTCCCTGGCCGCGATCGCGGCTCCCTTGCAAGGGGTAACACCCTCCACCACCTAAATGTAATAATGTGCTACAGAGCCACCGGCCCTCGTTGCAATGCTCGTGGCAGCAAAATCACGTAAAAAATCTTCCCTGAGGGGTAGCACCCCCCACCCCTAACGTGCAATAATGTGATATGTAAATGCACCCTGATGATTGGGGGAGTCACCGAGGTGGCTCTCCTTTTTTTACGACTGGGCTGTGGAGTTTTTGTGCAGAAGCCAAGGCAACCGCTGTCGGCATGGGGTGGGACCCGATCGCACTGCTGATCAGGCTGACCAGGGTTGTTTCAGTTTCAAGCATTTTAGGTTCAGGCGTTTCAGGTTCGGAGCGGTCAAGGGTCACCGGAGAGACTTGCTATAATAACGCAGCTTCATGTTGCTGGGGGTTCTGGGTTGGCCAATACACGCAAGCCGCCCCGCCATCACTCGTCAGCACAGAATGCGCCACCCCTCCGCAAAGGTTAACAGCACTATGGCAGAATGGCGGCAAATTTCTGGGGGCGTGACGGCTCCCAAAGGGTATCAGGCCGCAGGCATCACCGCCGGTTTGAAGCCCTCCGGACAACCGGACTTGGCCCTGATTTTTTCGGAAAGTGAGGCGATCGCGGCGGGCGTTTTTACCACCTGCCAGGTGCGAGCCGCCTGTGTGGACTACTGTCGGCAACGCTTGCAAGCAAAAGCCAGTGCCCGTGCCATCCTCTGCAACGCGGGACAGGCCAATGCCGCAACGGGAACCCAGGGCTGGGCGGATGCCGTCGAAAGTGCGGAACTCCTGGCGGTGGCCCTGCAAATTCCCCCAGAGTCTGTGTTCGTGGCTTCGACCGGGGTGATTGGCCAGCGGATCAAGATGGACATCCTCCGAGCTGGGATTCCCCAACTGGTGGCCGCCGCCTCAGCCACAGGATCGGATGCTGCTGCTCGTGCGATTACCACCACGGATCTCGTGCCCAAAACGATCGCCTTGGAAACGACGATCGGCGATCGTCCGGTGCGCATTGGCGGTATTGCCAAGGGGTCGGGCATGATCCACCCCAATATGGCCACGATGTTGTCCTTTATTACCTGTGATGCCGCCGTGGTTCCCCACCTGTGGCAGCAGATGCTCCAGCGGGCCGTCGATCGCAGCTTTAACCAGATCACCGTTGATGGCGACACCAGCACCAACGATACGGTCCTCGCCCTAGCTAATGGCCAATCCCGCACCCCCGCCATTACCGACTGGGGGCCAGAGGCTGAAACCTTGGAGGGGATGCTCACAGCGGTCTGTACCCATTTGGCCAAGGCGATCGCCCGTGATGGGGAAGGGGCCACCTGTTTGATTGAGGTCCAGGTGAGCGGCACCGATACCGAAGCCGCCGCTAACCAGATTGCCCGGACGATCGTTGGCTCTTCCCTGGTCAAGTCTGCCATCTTTGGTCGTGATCCCAACTGGGGCCGGATTGCGGCAGCAGCGGGTCGGGCGGGGGTACCCTTTGCCCAGGAACAGCTACGGATACAACTGGGGGATTTCCTCATGATGGAGCAGGGCCAACCCCTGCCCTACGATCGCGATGCCGCCAGCCAATACCTGCGCCAAGCCGCTGCGGGAGCGTACCTAGAGGCGGATACGGTCCTAATCCAGGTAAGTGTGGGGAGTGGTCCTGGTCGCGGACGGGCCTGGGGCTGTGACCTCAGCTACGACTACGTGAAAATCAACGCGGAATACACCACCTAACGCATTTTCGGATGTCCTGTATACCCCCTTGCTATCTCCCCTGCCTGACGGTGGGGGTCGGTAGCACCCCAAGGGAGACCTATGACCATGACGCCAATCCCCCCCGCAAACATACCCCCCAAAAAAATTGCCACCCTGGAGGATGCCGTCGCGATCGCGGCCCTAGCCCACCGAGGCCAACACGATAAGGCTGGTGCCCCCTACCTGCTCCATCCCCTCCGGCTACTGCTGCGGATGAATTCAGAGGCAGCGATGATGGCGGCAGTCCTGCATGACGTGATTGAGGATACGGATTGGACCCTGGAACAGTTACGGGAAGCGGGTTTTCCGGAAGCCGTGCTGGATGCGGTTGACGGCTTAACCCGACGATCGTCGGAAAGCTACGATGCATTCATCGATCGGCTCAGCCAAAACCCGATCGCGCGGCAGGTGAAGATCGCCGATCTGGAAGACAATATGAATCTCCAGCGGCTGGGCCAACTCAGCCCCAAGGATTTAGAACGATTGGAAAAATACCACCGGGCATGGCGCAAGCTCACCGATCGAGACACCGACCACCCCTAATTCTCTGTCAGTCCGAAACTTGAGAGTTGCAAATAAACGCTAAGCTCCCTTCGACCAGATCCCTTCGACCAGCTCAGGGTGACCGGGAAAATAAGTCGTTCGGGCTGAGCCAGTCGAAGCTCTCAGCGTAAGTGGGACTCATCCGTTCGGGTTGAGCTAGTCGAAGCCCTCAGCGTAAGCGGGACTTATCCGTTTCTCCTGGGGAGACGCGGCGCGAACGGGCTGCACCAGGCGAGAGCAATCATCTTCATCTTGACAGACCACTAGGCGGCTGTCAGGCTTTCACGCTAGGGGGTGGGGCATAGCCCCCAGTTGATGAACAAACGCGTAGGGCATCGATTGGCTTGAGGTCGTGAAACCCAACACTGGCAAGGGTTCTGTTGGTCGCACATGGCGTTTGACCCAACCTACGGTAGGATCAGCCTTCCAAGCGTTTTGTCCGCTAAGCAAGCCAAACACAGCTAGCTGCCTAGGGCGTAGGGGGAAGTCAGCATTAAGAAACATCTAAAATCCGACGGGAAAACTGGGGTATGTGGCAAGATCGCTAGGTAGACTCGATTGAAATCTCAAGTATTGAGTAGGAAAACACCTATGGCTCTTCAACTCGGTGACGTTGTTCCCAATTTCACCCAAGCTTCCAACGTTGGCGAAATCAACCTCTATGACTGGGCAGGCGATAGCTGGGTTGTCCTGTTCTCCCATCCGGCGGACTACACCCCCGTTTGCACCACCGAATTGGGCGAAGTAGCCAAGTTGATGCCGGAATTCGAGAAGCGGAATGTTAAGGTTTTGGCCCTGAGTGTGGATGATGTGGATTCGCACAAGGGCTGGATTAACGACATTAATGAAACCCAGAACACCACGATCAACTACCCGATTCTGGCGGATGCGGATAAAAAGGTTTCTGACCTGTATGGCATGATTCATCCCAATGCAAATGCCAAGGTGACGGTACGGACGGTCTTTGTAATTGATCCAGAGCGAAAGCTGCGGCTGACCATTACCTATCCCCCCAGCACGGGCCGCAACTTTGAAGAAATTCTGCGGGTGATTGATTCCCTGCAACTGACGGATCAGTACAGCGTGGCTACGCCTGTGAACTGGAAGGATGGCGAAGATGTGGTGGTGGCTCCAACGATTCCCACTGAGGAGGCCAAGCAGAAGTTCCCGAAGGGCGTGACGGAAATCAAGCCCTATCTGCGGATGACCCCCCAGCCGAACAAATAGGCCCTAGCCAACGTTTTTTTAGGGCAGTTTGCTAACAATAATCATTGATCCCTGGTGGGGCAGGTTGATCGCGAGGTCTGTATGGCGGTAGAGGTAAGCTGTATTGCCGCAGACACGGTGGATGAATCTGTCCCCTCTGATGGGGGTTGATGGTGAGGGTTGATGGGGGTTGATAGGGGTTGATAAGGGTTGATAAGGGTTGATAAGTTGATAAGTTTGAGTTGATCAGGTTGAGACGTGGATTCGGGCAGGCGATCGCGCTCAACAAATTTGACACCCGGTGAGTTAGGAGGCAGACTCCTCAGGGCGTCCCACCATGTTAGGGCTGATGAGCGTAATATCAAACTCATCGGGGGGAACGGGTGTCCCTTCATCACGGTTAAGCAGGTAGTAGATTGCGCGTACCTGCGGTCCAAAGACGATTTCATCCGCATTTTGCAGATCGTGGGCTTGAAGCTTGCGCCCATTGATCAGCAGGCCGTTTGCACTGGGTTTGCCCTTCAAGTTGCCATCCACCACTCGGTAGTAGAAGGTGCCATCTTCTTGGGGTAGTTGTACCAGCGTGGCATGGCGGCGGGACACAAATTGGGAAGCTAGACGAATATCGCAGCGGGGATCACGCCCAATCGAATATAAGGAGGCATTCAAGACAAACTCTCGCCGCCCCTTATCATCTTCAACAATCAATAGGTGTTGTTTTGCGTCTAATGTCATTTAATTCCGTCGGCGCTGCGGTGACTGGAAATCACCTCACCAGTATACAGCTACATCTGTCTTTCGGGAGAGGCAGAGAACAGACTGGCTGGTCAGTGTGGCAGCCTGCACAGGCAGGGCGATCGCGAATAAAGACTGGACTCACAACCGATTTCTCTAGACTCAACAAGGCAGCAATTCCCCTTTCCCGGCTGATGCGGAGGCACTGGCGATCAGGGGGTAGGGAGGATGACGATGCGGAGGATCTCAGCCTCGTTTTAACATAAAATCCCCCCGGAATGGCGGTTATGTCCTGGGGGCAGTCGGGGAAACCGTTGGGGCAGCGGCGAGCGCCCAGTCTCGGCAAGACGAGCTAGGGGGAAATGGGTCACTCGCGATGGATGCCCTGGCTATATCGTAGCAATAAGGCATTCACCACCACGGTGACCGAACTACAAGCCATCAGCGCCCCGGCCATTGCGGGACTGAGGAGCAGTCCCCAGGCGGGTAAAAAGGCCCCGGCAGCGGCGGGGATCGCAATTAAGTTATAGGCAAAGGCCCAGAAGAGGTTTTGCTGAATTTTGTTGAACGTGGCCCGACTGAGGGCGATCGCGGCCAGCACGTCACTGAGGCGATCGCCCATGAGCAGAATTTGGGCGGCTTCGGCGGCAATCTGGGTGCCCGATCGCAGGGCAATCCCCACTTCTGCCTGGGCTAAGGCCGGTGCGTCATTAATACCATCGCCCACCATTGCCACCCGTTGCCCCTGGGCTTGCAGTGCTTGGATCACGGCAGCTTTACCCGCCGGATCGACCTCCGCTAGGACATCGTTGGGACTCAGGTTGAGGCGTTGGGCGATCGCGGTGGCCACTGCTGGGCGATCGCCAGTCATCAGCATCACCCGCAGTCCCAAGCGTTGTAGTTGGGAGATCGTATCCAGGGCATCGGCACGGAGCGTATCGGCGATCGCCAGGTAACCGACCAGCGTCGTGTTAACGGCCACGTAGACGAGGGTTTTTCCTTGGGCTTCGAGATCGCGACCGGGAACGGGGTCAAGGTCGATCGCCACCCCTTGCTGCTGTAACCAAGGGGCACGGCCTATACTCACCCGTTGTCCAGCGACGATCGCAGTGACTCCAAAGCCTGCCTCCGTTTGCACCGATTGGACCGGTAATAGGGGCAAGTTGCGATTCGCGAAGCGATGCCTGCGGGAATCGGCGGCGGCTTGCAGAATGGCGGTCGCTAAGGGATGGTCGGTGCCTTGTTCCACGGTTGCTGCCAGTTGCAGGAGCGCGTCGGAACTATCCAGCCGAACCTCTTGTGGGATAGCCGTCCCGGCTGTCTCTCCCTGCAAAGGTTCGGGTACAGCCAGATCGGGGCAGGCAGGATGCCTACCCCACCAGTCAGGAGATATGTGGTTGAGCGCCACACAATCCGTCACTTGCGGAGTGCCCGTGGTCAACGTGCCGGTTTTGTCAAAGACGATCGTGTCGATGCGATGCACTCGCTCCAGCACATCCCCCCCCCGGATCAGCAGGCCCCGTTCGGCTCCCATCCCTGTCCCCACCAGGATCGCCGTCGGTGTCGCCAGCCCCAGGGCACAGGGGCAAGCCACCACTAGCACCGCGATCGCCAGTTTTAAGCTCAATAACAGGGGCGACGTGGACAGCATGGCCGCGTCCGGCATTGTCCAGTGGCCGTGGCTCATCCAGTGCGTGGGCGGTAGCAACACATCGGGGAATAGGTGGGTCCCCAGGCCATACCAGAATAGGAAGGTGAGCAGGGCGATCGTCATCACGCCGTAGGTGAAATAGCCCGCCACCTGATCAGCCAGTCGTTGGATTGGGGCCTTGCGGGTTTGGGCCGCTTCCACCAGGGTGATAATCTGGGCCAGGGTGGTGTCCTGTCCGGTGTGGGTGGCTTCCAGGGCGATCGCGCCGGATTGGTTTAGGGTGCCTGCCGCCACCGGATCACCGACCTGTTTCAGCACGGGCAAGCTCTCCCCCGTCAGCATCGACTCGTCGACATGGGTCTGCCCGATCGTGACTTGGCCATCAACGGGGATTTTTTCCCCCGGCAACACATACAGCCAATCCCCCACCCGCACCGACTCGGTGGCAATTTCCACGTGTTGGGTCGGTAAACAGCTCGTGGGTAAATCGCTATCGGCTTGACTGGACCGATCGGTGACGAGCCGAGCGATCGCGGGTTGTAGGGCCATCAGGTGTCGCAGGGAGGCCGAGGCCCGATTTCTGGCCCGGTGTTCCAGGGTACGCCCCAGGAGGATAAACCCGACTAACATCACCGGTTCATCAAAGAAACACTCCCAGCCCAAACTGGGGACCAGCAACGCCACCCCACTGGCCAGATAGGCGCTGAGCATGCCCAACCCCACCAGCGTATTCATATTGGGAATCCCGTGGCGTAACCCCTGAGCGCCATCCCACAGAATCGCCCGTCCCGGTCCCAGCAGGGCCAGCGTGGCTAAACCCGCATGGAACCAGATATTCGAGAATCCTGGCAGATCCAGGGCCAGCAGTTGGGCCAGGTGCCCGATCGCCGACAGAACCAGTAACCCGGTCGCCAGCAGGAGTTGGGACTGTTGTGCTCGCAGCGCCGCCTGTTGTTCGGCCTCCATCTGGGCTAGGGCCGTTGTCTGGGAAGGGGTGGCCGACGATCGCGGAGTGCTGGGGAAACCGCTCTGGGTCAGTTGGGCCGCTAGGGTCTCTGCTGCCGTTGTTGCCGAGGCAAGCATGACTGGCTCATAGGTAATCGTCGCCACCTTCGTGATCAGATTCACCGAGGCCGCGATCACCCCTGGCTGTTGCCGCAAGCGCCGCTCTACCGCCTGCACACACCCTGCACAGCGCATTCCCTCCACATCCAAAACCAGGGTTGATACGGGCGTTTCTGGGGCAGTCTCTACCCCAGGGGCATCGGGTACGATCGTCGGCGACGGTGAGGTAAGTTCAGGCGTAGCGGGCATGGTTCCATCTCATCCATTCATCTAGGCACTGATCATTGCCTTATAAAAAGCCTCACGGGTTGCCACCATTCCCTCCACCAGTTGATCCATCTCCGCCTGGGTATGGAGGGCCGTCGCCGTGATTCGCAGGCGTGGCTTGGCGATAAACCAGATGGGCGAGATCCAGACACCGTGGTGCTCCAACAGGTGACGGGCAAAGGGTTTGGGGGCCAGCTCCGGCGGCAATAACACTGGAATCACATTGGTTTCGCCGATCGCATTAAACCCTTGCTCCACCAACCGCGATCGCAGGTATTGGGTATTGGCTTGGAGGGTTTGCACCAGTTCCGGATGTCGGCGGACCTGGCGAATGCTTGCTAGGGCAGCGGCGGTGGTGGGCGGTGGCAGCGAAATTGTCCCGATCGACGTGGGCGAGGCTTCCAGCAGATCGATCAACTCTGGCAGGTGGCTACTAATCGCGGCCCCGGCTGAAGCGGCAAACTTGGAAAACGTGGTCATAATCAGCGGCACCACCCCGCGATCGAGCACCTGTTGGGGGGTGAGGCCAAAATGCTCATAAATCCCGCCCCCAGTCGGCCCGATCGCCCCGCTGGCATGGGCTTCATCCATCACCAGCACACTACCGGGATAATGCTCCAGGACCTCCACCATTTGCGGCAGGGGGGCTAGGTCGCCATCCATCGAGAACACCGCATCGGAAACCACCAGAATGCGATCGTTGGGCTTGGCGTAGCGCCGCAGCTTGCGGCTGAGGTCTTCCACATCACAGTGACGATAGGCTTTCACCCGCACATTGGGGCTGTGGCTGAACATCTTTCCCGACCGGTTGTCGGCATTGGCCACCGCCGACACAATACAGCCGTGGTTGAGCACATCGGTCATAATCAAGGCTTCGCGGGTATTCTGGAAGCCAGGAACCGGGATGGCTAGGTGGCAGTAGGCATCCATGAGCGCCTGCATCGCCATCCAGGCATTGAGGAAGAGTTGAGTATGGGGTAGATGCTTAAAGGCGGAAATTTCTTGCTCTAGTTGCCGGTGCAGGTCAATGCGGCCACTGAGGGAGGAACAGGAGCTATTCGAGGTGCCATATTGCCAAATGGCATCGATCGCGGCTTGCTTGACGGCATCGGATTGCACCAGCCCTAGCACGTCGTTGCTGCAAAAGCTTAAAACCTTAGAACGCTCCCCACTGGGAACAGCCTCGATTTCCACCCAACTCCCTTGCTTGTGATGACAAATGTACTCGTCTGGATAGAGACCATGCTTATAGATGGCCTGCATGTACTCCTTGATTACTTCCACGATCTACTCCATTGACCGATGTTTAGACAATCGATTCAGCGACAGGATGGTGTCCCTCAGTGGTTCCGTCAGTGGTTCCGGTTGGTGGTGCCGCAAACTGTTTAGATTGTTGCATAAACTGTTCGTATTGCCCGATGATTACCGGCTGTAAGGCAAGGATCGCCCCCCAAAAAGCAAGCCAGCCGCTCTCCATTCCCTCCTGTATGAACCCATCCACCTCCCCCCGTCCTCAGGGACCTTTCGATTTTATTAAACCGGAACAGCGTCCGATCCTACTGGTGATGTTAGCCGCTGGGGGCCTGACCAGTGTCACGGGGACGATCGTCGCTCCGATCTTTCCAGAGATTGTGGCCACGCTTCAGGTCGAGCCGCGCTGGGCAGGATTATTAGTCAGTATGCATACCCTGACCACGGCTCTGTTCAGTCCGGTGTGGGGAGTGTTGGCCGATCGCATTGGCAAGGTGAAGGTGTTGGTCCCGGCCCTCCTCGCCTATGCCCTGTTTGGGGCGATCGGGGCCTATATGCACAGTTTTGAAAGTCTGCTGCTGTCGCGTGCCCTGGTGGGGATGGCGAGTGCGGGGATTGCGGCAGCCAGTATTGGGGTTCTGGGGAGTCTCTATGAGGGGGAATCCCGGACCCAGTTGATGGGCTATGCCACCAGTGTCCTTTCCGTGGCGACGATCATTTTCCCGATTTTGAGCGGGTGGATCGGTCGTCTGTTGGGTTGGCCCTGGGCGTTTGCGCTCTATGGGCTGGGCATTCCGGTGGCGGTGGCGGCGGCGTTGATTCTGCGCGATCCAGAGGAACCCCAAGCGGCTGCCGTGCGCTTAGGCCAAACCCAGGAGTTGCGGCAAACCTTGCAACAACCGGCGGTACTCGTGCTGTTTCTGGGCCTGGGGTTAGCCTCGGTGCTGTTTTATATCGTGATCATTTATGCGCCCCTCCATTTCAAAGCGGCGATCGCGGCGGATACCTTGCTCAATGGCCTGATTCTGGCCGCGCGGGCGGTGGGGGCAGCGGTGATTTCAGCCTTGGGGGCGAGTCGGTTGGCGCGTCGGGTGGGGTCTACTAATGCGATCGCCCTAGGTTTTGCGCTGATGGCCTTGACCCTGGTGACGATTCCGGCCCTCACCGTCGTGCCCTGGATTTTGCTGACGGCCCTCCTGTTCGGGGTGGGCTTTGGGGTGATCATGCCCAATCTCTATAGTGTGCTGTCGGATCTGGCTCCTGATCGGCAGCGGGCGGGGGTCTTGGCGATCGGGACGGGGTGTTCTTCCCTGGGCCAATTTATCTCGCCGCTCCTGTTGGGGCCCGTTTGGCAGCAGGCGGGGATTGCGGTGTTCCATGTGGGTGGGGGCGTGGCGATCGCGATCGCACTGTTGAGTGGGCTATCGCACCGTGTCCAGGGGCCAGGATTACCACCGAAACCCTAACATGAAACCGGGGGATTATCTGGGCTACCCGCTGGCCCTGCCCTGAGGTCCTGTTCTCAGGGAATCGGTCTAACCCCGCGTTGGGATGCGCAACCGTTGACCAGCTCGCACTTGTTTAGGATCAGTAATGTTATTCAACTGGGCGATCGCCCGCCAGTCGCCCCCAGGTCCCAGGACTTTACTCGCGATCGTGGTCAAGGTTTCCCCCGGTTGAACGACGTAGGTCGAATGGGCTGGGCTAACCGTTGGGTTGGCCTCTGGGCTAGCCGTTGACGTACCTGGGGTGGGGGCGGGGAGGACCGTAGCGGGAACCTCACCCATCCGGCTACCGACCCGTTGGGGAATGCGTAACCGTTGCCCAGCACGAACTTGGCGCGGATCAGCCAACCCGTTGAGCGTCGCGAGAATTCGCCAATCACTGCCGGGACTGAGAACCTTATTGGCGATCGTGCGCAGGGTTTCACCCGGTTGCACCACATAGTCGCTCGTCGGGAGCACGGGGGTAGCGGGAGACGGTTCACTGCCTGCCGGGGGGACAGGCGGCGGACTACCCGCAGGGGCAAGGGGAGGAGCAGATCCCGCCGCGATCGCAATGGGCAGTTTGAGCCGTTGGCCTACCCGCAGTTGTTTGGGATCAGCGATTTCATTTAAGGTCGCTAACACCCGCCAATCCCCATGCGGCCCTAGGGTTTTGCTGGCAACGTGCCAGAGGGTATCTCCAGGCTGGACAACATACTCACGCATAGCAAGGGTCCTGTCCTTCACAGTGTTCACTACCGTTTACTCAATCTTAAGGGTCGATGTTCCCTAGTCCGTGGGTGAGATGTTCGCAGGGCTGAATTCTCATTGGGGTTGACAGTGACCGGCGCGGATCAGGCCCACGCGTTTCGCGATCGCGTCTGCCTGGGAGGGATAGGGTCCCCAACATTTCAGGGCCGGAGCGGAGCGATTCGCGAAGCGATCCCTGCGGGAATCGGGGGCAACCTCGTTGCCGTGGGCATCGGTTCCCGCTGGCTGGATCACACAATGACCATCGGGCTGTTGGAGGATATACCACTGGGAAGCGGGTTCGGACATCATTCAAAATTCAAAGCTTAAAATTCAAAATTCAAAATTCAAAATTCAAAATTCCCCCTATCGCTGTCGTCGCAGTGCTGGGTTAATCAATTCGCTCAAGCCTTCCCCAATAAACGATAATCCCGTCACCAGGATCGTAATGGCTAAACCGGGGAATAGGGCTGTCCACCAGATGCCGGTGGGTAGGGCATCGAGGGCTTGTCGTAAATCGTGGCCCCATTCCGGAGTGGCTTCCGGGAGGCCCAAACCAAGAAAGCCAAGCCCCCCCAGGGTGAGTACCGCATCGGCAGCATTCAGCGCAAACAAGACTGGCACACTTTGGATCACATTCCAGAATAGGTAGCGATGCAATACCCGCCAGGTGGAAGCTCCCATTGCCTGGGCCGCTTCCACAAACAGTTCGGTTTTGACGCTGACGGTATGGTTGCGCACGACTCGGTAATACTGGGGCACATAGGCAATACTGAGGGCGATCGCGGCGTTCAGTACCCCCCGGCCCACGACAAACGCCAACGTGATCGACAGCAGCAGCCCCGGCAGGGTATAGATCGTATCCATCAGGAACAGAAGGACGCGATCGTAGCGGCCCCCCAGGTAACCACTGACTAGCCCTAGGGGTACGCCCACGACTAAACTCAGCACCGTGGCGAGGGCCACCACTTGCAGAGCCGCCTGGGAGCCAAAGACCGTGCGGGAAAACACATCGTAGCCTTGGCGACTGGTCCCAAACCAATGTTGCCAGGAGGGCGATTGGTGGGGCAGGTTGGCCAGGGCAGCGGTGGGATTTTGCAACAGGCCCCAGCGTTGCAGGTGGGGAGCCGTGAGCGCTGCCAGCAGGAATAGCCCTGTAATAACTAGCCCGATCGCCATCAGGCGTAAGGACAGATTGGGATGCTGAAACGCACGACGCAGGGTGGACCAACGCTGTTGAACTTTACCAATGGCAACCATGCCCAACTCTGTTCTGGGAAACGTCTTTGTTCACTTTACTGGTTTTTCCGGAAGCATGAGCAGGGCCAAAAACAGCAAAAAGCCGACTGCGAACTCGTTTATCTGTCTAACTTCTTGGGCAACACTCAACGGTTCGGAGCGTTATCCTAAAGCCATCTGGGCGGAGACCACCCTCCTACCCCATCGGTTCACAATCGACTTGAGCTAGGGTTGGCAGAAGATAGAGGGGCACCAACTAGTTCGCCATAGCTCACGCCGCTACTGCCGTTTACATCCGACCGTTCACGATCGCGGCCTAGCTTCCTAGCTCATTAACAGATGACTCGATCTTCTGGTAACCCCTACCAGTACTACCTGATTAATCAGTGTGGCTAAATTCTGAGAAAAAATTCGTCAAGATTAGAAAAACATTAAACTTCTTTACGCAGAGCAATAAAACGGGCCAATATCTGGCCTCCAGGGGGGAATCCTTGGCAAGGATTGTATCAATTTATTACAACCGAGGGTAGGACCATCTCCCTGTCGGTAAACACGATCGTCATGGGTATCCTAACTTTAAGCAATTAGCAGCAATCAGCAGTAATCAGCACCCATCCGCCCGCCTGCCGGTTGCGGACCTAGCCTGGTCACGGGTCGGTGGGTGGTAACTTCAAAGATCCCCAGGCTTCGTGGTAACGCTCATACTCTGCTTAAACCTCTAGTTAAACGGCGCTATCTATGTCTTCTGCCATTGACTTACTCCAGGAGGGGATTAAGGCCGTCCGCCAAGGGCGCTATGCAGATGCGATCGCCCCTTTGGTTGCCTTTTCCCAGCAATGCCCTAACCCCCAATCAATGGACTTTTTGCAGGCCCAGCGCGGTTTGCTCAAAGCCTATCAGGCCACAGGCCAAATTGACGCAGCCCGTGATCTGTGCCAACGACTGCTGGCGATGGATGATTCGGCCCTCAAGGCATTGGCCAATAAAGCCTTGGCGACCCTCGCGAATGCCGAAACGGCCCCCAGTGCCCCCCCCGCGCCAGTTGCCCCGGCACCCGCTGCCCAAACCCCAGCCCAACCCGAACGCTTAGATCTCTTAAAACAAGGAATTGATGCGGCGCGGCGCGGTGACTATGCAGCGGCAATCGCGCCCCTGCAAGGGTATACCGAGAGTTGTACCAACCAGGGGTCAACCTATTTTCTCCAATCCCAACGGGCGCTGGCGAAGTCATATCAGGCATTAGGCCAGGTGGAACAGGCGATCGCCCTGTGCCAGCAATTTCAGCAGAGTGAACATCCGGCCTTACAAGCCTGGGCAAAGCAAGCCCTCACGGCCCTAGCTCCAGAGGCTCCAGAGGCAGCATCTGCGGTACCCGCCCCGGCAACCCCGGCGACCCCAGAGAGCGTTCATCAGCCACTCTCCCCCCAACGGCGATCGGGACGTGCAGCCAATGTGCCCAATTCCCCGCCCACCCCGTTACAGAAAGCAGGCCGTGCGGCAAAGGCGGGGGTTAAGCTCACAATGGCCGGTGTGGGCGGTAGTTTAGCTCTGGCATCCACGGTCACCCTGTCGTTGCTGTCCGGGATGATTTTTGTCCTATGTCTGGGTCTGGCTCTGGTCTACGACAGCCATAACCCCACCTTGGGTCTGGGCCTTGCCATTGGGTTCACGGTGCTCTTCAACCTGATCAGCTTTTTCCTGACTCCCTTTTGGATGGATCTCATGCAAGCCTGGCTCTATGGCACCCGTTGGGTCAGCCTCAGCGACATTGAGCGGCGCAGTCCGGAAGCCGGTCGCACCATCCGCCAGGTATGTGCCCAGTACAACCTCAAGCAACCGCGCCTGGGCCTCATTTCCGATCAAAACCCGACCGCCTTTACCTATGGCTCCTTGCCCAATGCCTCCCGTTTGGTGGTCAGCCAAGGCTTGTTCACCTATTTGGATGATGATGAGATCGCCACGGTCTATGCCCATGAGTTGGGGCACATTGTCCACTGGGATTTTGCGGTCATGACCCTGGCTTCGACGTTGGTGCAAACTGCCTACCTAATCTATGTCTATGTGCGGCGGGTCGCGTTTCACCTGGATAAAAAGCAACGGGAAGCAGCCATGAGTTTGGCGATGGTGGCCTATGTGTTTTACCTGATTGGCACCTATCTTCTGCTTTACCTGTCGCGGGTGCGGGAATATTTTGCGGATCACTTTGCTGCTGAGGTGACGGGCAACCCCAATGCCTTGTCCCGGGCGTTGGTGAAGATCGCCTATGGCATTTTGGAGGAGGGAAAGCGGAGCCAAGAACCGAGTCGGTTGGTGGAAGGAACCCGTGCCCTGGGGATTTACGATGCCCGTGCGGCGGCAGGGGTGGGGACGGCCTATCGGATAGTGTCGGAACCGGCGCGGATGGGACGCGTGTTCCTCTGGGATTTGTTTAACCCTTGGGCCTGGTGGATGGAGTTGAACTCCACGCACCCCCTGACGGGGAAGCGAGTCCGTGCCCTTTCGACCTATGCGGAGCAGTTGGGCCTGGATACGGAGTTTGACATGGGTCGGGTGGTGGCGGAAGGGAAGAAGCTGAGTAAGGGGAAACTATACGGTCACTTTGTGTTGGATATCTTGCTCTATGCCTCCCCCGCGATCGGGTTCATTGGCGGATTAGCCGTTGGGATTGCCCTGTTTATCTGGACCCAGAATGGGGTGGCGTTGCTGGGTATGATGCTCCTGGGGTTTGGGATGGGTCAATTCTGCCAAACGCTGGCTTTGTTCCCGAATTTTGGCCGCGCTCCCCAGAAGGATATTCTGGATCTGATGTCTGACCCCTATGCCAGCCCTCTGCGGGGCCAACCGGTGAAGCTAGAAGGGCGGGTGATTGGTCGTGGCGATGCGGGCTATCGCTTTGGGTCTGATCTCAAGTTCCAGGATGAGACGGGGATGGTCTTTGTCCGCTATAGTTCGCGCTTTGGCCCCCTGGGGAATTTCCTGTTCGGGGCGAGTCAGGCGGATGGATTTGTCAATCGGGAGGCGAGTGTGGTGGGTTGGTTCCGACGCGGGGTGATGTCCTGGGTAGACCTGATCCAACTGCGCCGCCAGAATGATGGTCGGGTGGTCAGTAGTTACCACCGCTTCTGGGGATTTCTGCTGGCGATCGGCGCGATCGTGTTCAGCTTTTTCATCATGGCCAATGCCCCCACGCCCTAGGGGTCTGTCAAACTTAAGATTTAGAGGCTCTCGACTGGCTCAGCCCGTTCGCGGCGCGTCTCCCTAGGAGAAACGGATTATTTTCCCGATCACCCTAAGAGCTTCGGTCGAAGGGGCTTTGCGTTGATCTGCAACTCTCAAAGTTAGGGGCATGACAAATCTACAAATGCGGTTACCAACGGATCGCTGGGTGGCGGCGTCTTGGGAGGCGTATTTACAGGCGATCGCTGATCCGGCCTATGCCACAGCGCGGGGGTATTACTATCACGGACACATGAGGCTGGAGATGTCACCGGTAAGCTTTGATCATGGCCAGGATCATGTGGTGATTATTTTTGCGGTGAATTTGTTTGCAGCCCTACGGGGAATGCCAGCGACGGGATTAGATACGGTGACGTTGCGCAAGGCGGGGATTGGGGACTGTCAGCCGGATGTGTCGTATTATTTGGGCGATCGGGCACGGGTGATTCCGACGGGGACGGGGATTGTTAATTTAGATCAGTATCCAGCCCCGAATCTGGTGATTGAGGTGGCGAAGTCTTCGTTACTGGATGATCTGGGGATCAAGCGATCGCTCTATGAAACATTGGGGGTGGCGGAGTATTGGGTGGTGGATGTGGAGAGTGCGCAGTTGGTTGCCTATGCAATGCGCGATCGGGGTAGTCATCGCATTCAAGTTTCCCAGGTGTTGCCGGGGTTAGATCTGGCGGTTTTAGAAGAGGCGTTACGTCGCAGTCGGGAAACGGATCAATCCCAGGTTGGGGCTTGGTTGCTGACCCAATTTCAAACGCCTTAAGTAAGGCAGGTTAAAATTGAGCCAAAGCTAATCTCATCAGGAGGTCAGGTGTGGCGATGTCATCCCCCAAGGTTGCTGATATGACGGTTGCGGATCTTAAGGCGCTGATCCGGCAGGTGGTGCGGGAGGAACTTCAAGGGGAGCAGTCCCCACCCGCGATCGATGTTGATAAGCTCCGGGAAGTGATGGCGTCGATCGATCGTCATCGCTGGACCCCACCGCCAGGTGCGCCTTCGGTTGTGGAACTGCTCCGGGAGGATCGCGATCGCTAATGGCTAGTTATGTTGTGGATGCTAGCGTCATCTGTCAGTATTTCATTACCCAGATGTATACAGTAGAGGCCAGGGTGGTTGTAGGCCAAATGCTGAGGGGTGATCAGTTATATATTCCAGAGTTTACGCTTTTGGAATGTACTAACGTATTTTGGAAGGAGGTCCGGTTTCAGGAGTTATCTTCGACTGAGGCGGAAAGGTTCACTCAGGATTTACTGGCATTATCGTTTCAACTGGAGGGAGTTAGTCAATTGCTGCCTCAAGCTCTGCAAGTTGGGCTAGCTCATCAGTTGCCAATCTATGACTGTCTCTATATTACTTTGGCTATGGATTTGAATTGTCCGCTGGTTACAGTCGATAATCGTCAAGCACAAGCAGCCTCGGCAAGTGGTGTTACCCTCAAGCCCATTACTGACTTTACCCCTTCCTAGTTTTGAATTTTGAATTCTGAATTTTGAATTGAACTTTTATGACCAATGACGAGTTACTGCAAGTAATTGAAAAAGCTGCTCAGGAAGGTGTAACTAGCCTCGATCTTTCCTGGAAGGGATTAACCGAACTGCCAGAGTCGATCGGTACATTAACTCAACTTAAAAAGTTGAATCTAAGCGGCAATCAATTAACTATACTTCCAGAATCACTTTGTTGTCTGAGTAATCTGGAGATACTAAGTCTCAAGAGGAATCCACTATCTGAACTGACAGAATCTATTGGAAAATTAAATAATCTTATGGAACTTCAACTTTGGCAGAACAAATTAAAGAAGTTACCTGAATCAATATGTAATCTTTCTAATCTTCGCAAATTTCACTTAAGTCATTTTCGCTTAGATGATGAACACTGGTTTTTTGTTTGTCAATTGAGAAATCTAAAAGATCTCTATTTATGGCAGAATTCACTAACTAAAATTCCAAAAGAGATTGCTCAGATTAATCAACTTGAAAAACTATATCTTGGCTATAATAAATTAGAAGGTTTAACAGAAGAAATAGGTAAACTATCGGCTCTTCTGGCTATATGGTGATAAGCCTAGCTTATAGCCTGTAGCCTAGTCAAGACAAGCCTTTCAAACACTTGACACAGCAAAAATTTTATGCTTCTCGTCATTTCCACCAAGAAACCAGAAGAGCCAAACTATCTCATCTATGTTATCTTGATCTGACCAATAATAAATTGACTGGTCTGCCAGAGTCGATCGGTCGTTTAACTAAATTGACTCAGTTTGACCTTTCTGGTAACCCTTTGACATCGCTACCCCCAGAAATTCAGGGAAAAAAAGGGTTAGAAATTCTAAGGTTCTATCAACAACGATGGGCACAATCTATAGATCGCCTCTATGAAGCCAAGCTCTTAATCATCGGCTTAGCAGGTGCAGGCAAAACCTCCCTAGCCAAGAAAATTGAAGATGAAACCTACGAACTACAACCCGATGAAACCTCCACTGACGGCATCGACATCATCCAATACCGCTTCCCTCTAGACAACGGCCAAGAATTCCGCGTCAACATTTGGGACTTTGGCGGTCAGCAGATTTACCACGAAACCCACCAATTCTTCCTCACCAAACGCTCCCTCTACGCCCTCGTCGCCGATGCCCGCAAAGAAGACACCGACTTTTACTACTGGCTCAACGTCGTCGAACTCCTCAGCGACAACAGCCCCCTCCTGATTATCAAAAACGAAAAACAAGACATCCCCCTCAGCATCGACGAACGGCAACTCCGGGGCGAATTTACCAACCTCAAAGAAACCCTCGCCACCAACCTTGCCACCAATCGCGGCCTCTCCGAAATCCTCACCCATATTAAGCACTATCTCACCCATCTTCCCCACGTCGGCGACGAACTCCCCAAAACCTGGGTCAAAGTCCGGGAAGTCCTCGAACAGGACCCGCGCAACCACATCCCCGTCGAAACCTTCCTGCAAATTTGCCAAGACAACGGCTTCACCCGCCACGAAGACAAACTCCAACTCAGCAGCTACCTCCACGACCTCGGCGTCTGCCTCCACTTCCAAGCCGACGACCTCCTCGCCAAAACCGTCATCCTCAAACCCACCTGGGGCACCGATGCCGTCTACAAAGTCCTGCGCAACCCCCAAGTCAACCAAAACCGAGGCAAATTCACCCGCGCCGACCTCGCCACCATCTGGCAAGACGAAAAATACGCCCCCATGCGCCCCGAACTCCTGCGCCTGATGATGAACTTCAAACTTTGCTACGAAATCCCCGGCCAACCCGGCACCTACATCGCCCCCCAACTCCTCAGCCCCGAATCCCCCCACTACAATTGGGACGACAGCCAAAACCTACTCCTGCGCTACGAATACGAATTCATGCCCAAAGGCATCCTCACCCGCTTCATCGTCGAAATGCACCATTTGATCGAGGAACACACCCTTGTCTGGAAAACCGGCGTCGTCCTCACCAAAGAGGGAGCCAGAGCCGAAGTCACCGAACGCTACCGTTACCACAAAGGCGAAATCCGCATCCGGGTTTCCGGCCACCGCCAACGCGACCTCCTCACCACCGTCCGCCACGAACTCGACAAAATCCACAACAACTACGAACGTCTCAAATACAACACCCTCGTCCCCTGCAACTGCAACACCTGCAAAGGTAGCCAAGCACCCTACTTCTATCCCTTGGAGAGGCTGTATAGCTTTTTGGATCGGGGCAAACCCCAAATTCAATGTTACGAAAGCGGCGATGATGTGGAAGTTCGGGGTTTAATCGATGACGTTAGCCCTGATATTCGCCCTAAAACGGTGAAAAACCAAGATTCTGCCCCACAACCAGGGAATACTTACCATTTCAATGCTCCAGTAGGGATGGTCAATACCGAGGGCAGCAATATCCACGGTCATCAAACTGGCATTGATTCGAGCGATCGTGAACCGCGTGATTGACCCCAACACCATTCCCGACCACCCTCGCCGTGCCGCCACCTATGACTACTTCCGCATCCTCCCCAACCAGCGAATTCGTTATTATGGCACCTATAAAGCCGCCAAACTCCCCGGTAAAACCGCAGGTGCCCGTCTCGTCGTCGAAGTCGATTTCACCGGCACCGTCCGCCGCACCTGGTACGAAAGCTACAACCACGAAAACCGCGTCATCCGGATTCATCCCAAAACCCCCCAAGACCTCGGCCACATCGAAATCGACCCCCTAACCGGCAAGGAAACCGAACGATGGTAGACACCCAAACTCGCCTCACCCCCGCCGCCACGCTGCAATCCAGCCTCGTGCAACACTTGCAGCAAGTCATCAACCATCAACTCACCAGCCAAACCCTTGTCCAGTGGGCCGAAACCCTCCATTGGCAACTCCTGGAAGGAACCGATAAAACCGACCAAACCCCAGCCACCCAAGCACTACGCGAAATTTTGTCCGACATCCTGATGCAATGGGAATGTCTACAAGCCCATCACCATGAAACTACCCAAAATCAGCCAGAGCAGCCCCTTGAATTTCCCAGCCAATGGCTAACCACTTGGCTCCAGCAAATCCAATCCATACAGGTAACCCCCATGTCAACCATTAACTTCAACAACTCCGTCGGCATTGCTAACGTCAACAGCACCGTTCATGGCGATCAAATTGGCATCCAAACTAACCAGACCCCGAACCCCGAACTACAAGCCGTCCTCACCGACCTGCAAACCCTGATCACCCAACTCCAAACCCAACATCCCAGCGTCACCACCGAAACCGAAGCCCTCGCCATCATCGACGCCGAATTCACCGAAATTCGCCAAACCCCCAACCACAAACTCGCCACCCTTCGCCAACAAATTCTGAACCCAGAACGCCACCTGCAAGCCACCAAAGCCACCCTTATCGAAGTCGCCAAATCCGCCTATGAAAACAGCCTCCTAGTTAAGGCTCTCATCACCTACCTTGACACCCTCAGCGACCCCCCCGACACCGGAGCCTAAATCATTGAGCGAATTGAGTATTATCAACCTATTACAATCCATTACAGCCAACCTCCCATGACTCAACTTTCGATCACCCTTCCCGACGAACTGACCCAGTTCCTCCAATCACAAATCGCCACGGGCAACTACGCCACCCCCAGCGACTACATCCAAACCCTGATCCAACAAGACCAAGCCCGCCGCGCCCACCTCGAAACCCTAGTCCTTGAAGGCATTAACTCCGGTCCCGCCACACCCATGACCAGCGATGATTGGGCTACCATCCGTACTGCGGTTAACCAAAACCTCAGCCAAGACACCCCTAATGATTGAGCTAGTCAAACGCCCGATCGTGATCCAAGACCTCATCACGATCGCGACCTACATCAGCACCGATAACCTTGATGCAGGCGATCGCTTCCTCTATGCTGCTGAAGCCACCTTTCAACAACTTGTCCAATTTCCTAACCTTGGCAGATTCAGTGCTTTTAACCACCCTGCCGTCACCCAAATCCGTCAATTCCCCATCAAAGGCTTCAAAAATTACCTGATTTTCTACCAGATCCACTCTAAAACACTCGAAATTGTCCGCGTCCTCCACGGTGCCCAAAATCTTGAAACAACCCTGCTTGAGGAAATCACAGATCATGAGCAATAGTTCCAAATACAACTTCCCCAACGCCCAAAAAGTTCAAATCTTTGAGCAAGTCAATACCTACATCGAACATAACCACGAGATCGACACCGACACCAAAGCCGTTCTCACCGACCTCCAGACCCTGATCACCCAACTCCAAACCCAACATCCCACTGTCACCACCGAAACCGAAGCCCTCGCCATCATCGACGCCGAATTCACCGAAACTCGCCAAACCCCCACCCACAAACTCGCCACCCTCCGCCAACAAATTATCAACCCAGAACGCCACTTCCAAGCCCTCAAAGCCGCCCTCAACGAAATCGTCAACTATTATCTCGAAGAAAACATCTGGGGAAAAACCGCGATCGCCTCCCTCAACACCCTCAGCGAAACTCCCGATCAAGGAGTCTAAATCATGACACAAACTTCCTTCCAAGAAATTGCCGCCGAAATCCAACTCTTTAACACCCTTGAGCAAAAAGAAAACTTTCCTTTCCTGCTCGGTGCCCTCACCTCATTCTATGCTCCCCCCGCTGTCCATGATGAAATCCGCGCCAAGTAAGATGCTACCAGCCAACACCTCCAGACCCTCCTTTCCAAGCTCAATCCAGCCCAATCATTGAGCAGAATACTGGCACCGTCATCAGCAGACCAACGCTAAGCGTTAGCGATCGCACTATTTCAGCAAAATATCCTGCTCATCGAGCAATCGGCTCAAATCATGGCAATGGATGTAGACGATTTCTATCAACTTCTCGCCGATCGAGGTATTCTCGTCCCTCCCAGTGACCCCGACGACAGCCCCAAGGAACTCATCCTTGACCATTTGCAGATCTCCCAACAACAAGCCAAAGAAGGCCAATTGAAGCCCGTCTCTGCGCTCTGGGATGACATTGATGACAACAATGCGCCGTTGCCTGAATGGCCAAGCACCCCCCGTCTCACCTATGCCTCACCCTTGAGCTTTTGCATGAGTAATTGATTCGTCAACTTCGGGTCCGCCCGTCCCCCCGTCTGCTTCATCACCTGACCGACAAAAAAGCCCTGGAGCTTCGTCTTACCGTTCCGGTACTGTTCCAACTCCTTCGGATTCGCCGCCAACACCGCATCGATCGCCGCCGCGATCGCCCCCGCATCGGAAATTTGGGTTAACCCCTTCGCCTCCACCAACGCCTGCACCGAGCCGCCGGTTTCCAGCAACTCCGGCAAGAGATCCTTGGCAATCTTGCCACTAATCGTGCCCTTGTCGATCAGCATAATCAACTCTGCCAGCACCGTCGGCGTTAGGGCAATCTCAGTTATCTTCTGGTTCACCTTATTCAAATACGCCGAAATATCGCCCATAATCCAGTTCGCTGCCTGCTTGGCATCGGCCCCGGTGGCAATCGTCGCCTCAAAATATTCCGCAATTGCCCGATCGTCTGTCAACACCCGCGCATCATAGGCCGACAGCCCCAGTTCCTCTTCATAGCGATGCCGCTTCTGGGCCGGTAACTCCGGCAACTCCGCTCGCCACGCCGCCTGCTGCTCCGCCGACACCACGATCGGCATCAGGTCCGGTTCCGGGAAATAGCGATAATCGCTCGACCCCTCCTTACTGCGCATACTGATCGTTCGCTGGGTATTCTCCTCCCACAGCCGCGTCTCTTGCACGATCGCCTCGCCCGACTCCAACGCCGCAATTTGGCGATCAATCTCATACTCGATCGCCCGCTGGATCGCACTAAAGGAATTCATATTCTTGATTTCCACCTTCGTGCCGAATTCCGCCTGCCCCACCGGACGCACCGAAATATTCACATCACAGCGCAGCGACCCCTCCTGCATATTGCCATCGCTAATCCCTAGGTAGCGCACAATCCGCCGCAACTCCTGGGCATACTCTGCCGCCTCCTGCCCCGATCGCAAATCCGCCTCCGAGACAATCTCCACCAACGGAATCCCCGCCCGGTTGAAGTCCACCAGGGAATAGGCCGATCCCGCGAGGCGATCGCTCCCGGCATGGACCAACTTGCCCGCATCCTCCTCCATGTGTAGGCGACGGATACCAATGCGCTTACGCACCGGTTCCCCCGCCGCATCCGGCAGTTCAATCTCCAGCCAGCCGTGTTCCGCGATCGGCAGGTCATACTGGGAAATCTGGTAATTCTTGGGTAAGTCCGGGTAAAAATACTGCTTGCGATCGAACTTACTGTAGGGCGCGATCTGACAATTCAACGCCAACCCCGCCTTCACCGCATACTCCAGCACCGTCTGGTTCAGCACCGGCAACGTTCCCGGCAACCCCATACACACCGGGTCAATGTGGGTATTGGGCGGTGCCCCAAACGCCGTGGAACTGGGGGAAAAAATCTTGGTACTGGTACTCAGTTGGCAGTGGGTTTCCAAGCCGATCACGGCTTCGTACTGAATTTTGGCAGGTGCGGCAGAGGTCATAGTCAACCGTAGGAGAGGGCAAACAGCAAGCTGAGTTCCATTTTAGCGTCACTCTAGCGCGGCTCCACCCATCCGGAAGTCTGGATAAGGACTTGGGCCGAGGGGGGCTGGGTCGATCGCGACTTTTTCCCGTGCTCGGCGGGGCTGCAAGTGCCATTGGCCTAGGCCCAACCAACGGCTGAAGGCTGATCAATGTAGCGGCCCATCTATATCCATCTATATATAATCCATTGATTAGTCCATCTATTTAATCAGTCCGTCTATAGCAATCCTAAGTCATTTATGAGAATGGGAAGGGACATAGTGAATCTCTATCAGTAGATATAGGATTGGCTTCTCTCATGAATCATCTGGGATTGCTATATTTAATCAGTGGTATTGCTTTTGAGGAGCTTGCGTAGTTGGGTTCGATTTTGGCTAATCTTAATCTGGGTTACTTGTCCTGCTTTGGTGATATGGGCAATAAACGGAGCCTGGTTAACTTGCACAAATTTCTGGATGCGTGCCAATTCTGTGACTAAGGTTGCGGCCATCTCTTCACCTGTCAATTTGCCAGAGAGGATAAATACCTTGGCATTGGCAGCCGCGATCGCCTGCGATTCTATAGCAATCCTAAGTCATTTATGAGAATGGGAAGGGACATAGTGAATCTCTATCAGTAGATATAGGATTGGCTTCTCTCATGAATCATCTGGGATTGCTATAGCAGATTGCTTTTGAGGTTGGAGTCTTGGGTAATCACAATCCAGCCTTGCTGACTGACGATGGGCAACCAGACAATATCTGGCGTATCTGTCGGAAAGTGATCAAGCAGAACTTCTACCTGTGCTCCAGCCGATCGCAGAGCCGCAGGCACAATTTTACGACCGACACAATGGTCAATAAAAAAGGTGAGCGGCAGCGGTTTCTTGAGCACGCAGCGTGGGTAAGGGAAAGTTCAAATCGGAGAGCATCGTGAACTTGGGCAAGGTCACAGCCATAGTCAGCCGCGATCGCGTCGGGGGATTCGCCCGCTTCGTAGCGATCAGCGATCGTGCGGGTGGGGATGCGAGTACCAACGACGATGGGACGGCCAAAGGCAATTCTGGGATCAATGGCAATCTTGCGAGGGACGGTAGCGATAGTATCAAGGGTGGCTAACCGGATCAGCGGAAAGAGGCGGGTGGCGATGCCTTGATCGTTCCATTCGACACGGGTTAAAAGATGGTGCAGAACGGCTTTCATCGCAAGTTGTCCATGCTCCGAGACGCTGACTAAGCGACCGACGGATTCGACAAGCAGGTTAACGCCATCGGTTTGAAATTCAACGCGAGCTAGGGGGTGCGGTAGGCCGAACTGCTGATCTAAGTAGTCGAGGGCGCGACGCACTTTGTCTAAGCGAATACCGTGTACCTGGCGGATGGAGCGAAGGACGTGGGCTTCGACGAGGTTGGTGAAGGAGAGTTGGGGGAAGTTGGGGTCGGGGCGCTGAATGAGGGGGGCGCAGGTTTGCTGACGGTTCTGGGTGGAGTAGCTGCGGCCATGCAACCAGAAACGGAGGGTACCCACAGGAATATGCAGATACCAGGCGGCATCGGTTACCGGATAGATCGGTGTGTTGTAGATATCGTGCTCCCACTGCACCATAGACACGCTCACGACGCTCTACTCAACAGTAAAATTTCCCGCAACAACGGATGTACGTCATACCACTCCCGTCGATTGCGATATTCCACTACCTGTAATCCCTTCAACGGGTGCTCTACTGAAACTGAGTGCCATTCTATCGTCACTCTCGCGCTGCTCCATCCGCTCGTGACCCTAGACCGGGGGATCGGTTGCCCCAACGGGATGGCTGGCAGCATGAGGGGCCGAGTCTGTTGCCGTTAGTCGGGACCCTGCCGATAACGACGGCGATCAGGAGCCTGGTGGGCATTGCCTTGGGCCAAATACCAGCGTTGCCAACCTTGGGAAGTGCGAATCGCCAACCAGAGCAGCAGCAGCGCAATTAAGCCACCTTGGTGGGGCGCATCGATCGCAAACAAGACCAAGGCCACACACAGAATATCCTGGGCAAAGATCGCCCATAGGGGCAAGTGAGGGCGGCGATAGGACCAGGCCAACATCACCAATTGCAGGACAAAGGCAAACAACCCCCCAATGATCCCCAAGAGCCAGATGAGCCATGCGGGCGTTTCATCCGTGGCCAGGGCAATGGCGACCCCAGCCCCCATGATGTAGCCGACAATGGGGCTAAACAATAGCTGGGTTAGTTGCAGAAACCGACGGGCGAGGAACTGTTTCGAGGCCAGTAGTTCAAACAAGGACCAACTGACCAAGACGGCAATGACCAACCGGGGTGGAATGCCTGCCAGCAAAGGAATTTGTCCCCACAGTTCGGTGGACAACAGGCCAATAATAAGGAGTGGGAGTGCGATCCTCATACCCGCCGCTGCCGAAGCGGAGAGGACAGCCAGGATTTCGATCATACGTGGTGGGGGAACGTTGCGTTACCCAAATACCCCTGATGCAAGATCTCAGCAACCGGATCAGCGAAACCAAGACGTCAGGATAGTCATAACGACTTGAGTCGTTGCAGGCCAAAGCCAACACTAACGTTTTGGCATGGGCGGTTTGAGCCACTAGCCCACAGCCTGTGTCCCAGTTTCTAGGATCAAGTTTCTAAATCTAAGATTCTAAGATCAAGATTACTTTAGCTAGAGCGTGGACACCTGACCTGTCATCGCTGTTACGGGGACGCGGGCGTACAGGCAGGCCCGACACGATCGCGGTTCTAACTTAACCCCTAGATAAATGTCTAGGTAAATTGCTGACTGAGGGCAACGGGATTGTGGACCGTGATTTTTTTCTTGTGAATCGAGATCATTTGTTCCTGACGTAGATCGCCCAACAGCCGGGTGACGGTGACACGGGTGGACCCGATCGCCTCCGCGATCGCCTGGTGGGAGAGTTTAAGGTCGATCGTAATCCCGCCCTCTACGCCGGGTACTCCGAAATCGCGACAGAGGATCAGCAGGAAACTGACGAGCCGTGATCCCATATCCCGGTGGGCGAGGGTTTCGATCATCATTTCAGTTTGTAGAATCCGCGACGAGAGACCTCGTAATAAGACCATTGACAGGTCAGGATGTTCCTGGAGCGCCTTCTCCATTTGTTCGATCGGGATCGAGAGCAACTCCACTGGGGTGAAGGCGACGGCGTGGTAGAAGCGATCGGCCCGTTGTCCCGTCAGCAGGGAGAGAACCCCAAACACACTATTTTCCCGCAGCAAGGCCACCGTAATTTCTTCGCCCGCCTCATAGACTCTAGAGAGCTTGACGGCACCCTTAAGTAAAAAATAGACTCGCTCCGCCGGATCACCCGGAAAAAAGATCGTCTTGCCCCGTTCATAGGTTTCAACGACGGGTGGGAAGACACTGCTACTAATCTGGCGAAAGACAGTCGCCAGCGACTTATCCTGCATTAACACCATATCTCCCGCCCTAATGGATGCTGCTGTGCCAAAATGTGTCCGAAAGGACTTGCTTGTTTAATCAACGTAATACAACTTCTCCAGTTTAGCGAGAAGGGTCAGTCCGATTCGATTTCCGTTTTTTTGCCGCCTCTCGATGGCTGAAATTGCCTTAATTTTTTAGTGTTCCATAGGGGGCCTGTGTTCCTGATGAGGGTGGACTTAGCTGTGGACATAGCTTTAGCTGTGGGCTTAGCGTTGGACTTAACTGGGGATCGGGGCCTGCCTCCCGTCCGCACCGGTTCAACCCAGGCTGACCCCAGGGGAACTCCGGTGGACGCTGGTTGGTGGACACCAGTGAACGCTCGTCAACACCGAGGGATTGGCTTGGCCGGGGCACCCCCTCAGCCTAGCCCTAGGGGACACGCCCAACCGCATTCCCGCCCCATCCCCGCCCCAACAATTTACTGGCGCAGAAAGCTTAACTTACTGGCGCAGAAAGCTTAACAATACTTAAGCTTGACCGTTTCCGCTTGTTTGTAGCTCTTGATACAAACTGCGGCTCTAGACCTAAGTTTTCCGGGCCTTCAAGGGCGTGCGCCTGCGGAGTTGGGGGCAGTGTCCTCACCGAGATGGGTGCGCTGGCGGGGTAGCGGTGCGATCGGCCCGGATTCAGCGCCGCCGCGATCGCCTGAAGGGATAGCTTTTTGTTTTAATGGTTACTTATTCGTCATTTTTTGTATGTTGGATCTCACTGGAAAAAATGCCCTGGTGACGGGGATTGCCAATAATCGCTCGATCGCCTGGGGAATCGCCCAACAACTGCATCAGGCAGGGGCCAATTTAGGGATTACCTTCCTCCCGGACGAGAAGGGGCGCAACGAGAAGAAGGTGGCCGATCTGGTGGAGCCACTGCAACCCAGTTTATTCCTGCCCCTAGATGTCCAAAATGATGACCAAGTGGCAGCAACCTTTGCCACGATCGCATCCCAATGGGGGCGGCTAGACCTGCTCATCCACTGTTTGGCCTTTGCCAGCAAGGAGGGGTTAGAGGGGGACTTCAGCCAAATTTCCCGTCCAGTCTTTACCCAAGCCTTGGAGGTGAGTGCCCACTCCCTGATTGCCCTCGCAGGCGCGGCGAAACCCTTGATGACGGCGGGGGGTAGTATTGTGACCTTGACCTACCTGGGCGGGGTGCGGGTGGTGCCCAACTACAACGTCATGGGCATTGCCAAGGCCGCCCTGGAGATTAATGTGCGCTATTTGGCCTCGGAGTTGGGGCCACAGAATATCCGCGTGAACGCCATTTCAGCGGGGCCGATTCGCACCCTGGCTTCGTCGGCGATCGGCGGCATCTACGACATGATTCACCATGTTGAACAGGTTGCTCCCCTGCGGCGCACAGTGACCCAGACGGAGGTGGGCAATGCAGCAGCTTTCCTGTGTAGTGATTTGGCCAGCGGCATTACGGGGCAGGTACTCTATGTTGATGCTGGGTATGAAGTGATGGGGATGTAAGCAATACGGTAAATGACCGTAACCAGATCTTACCGCACACTCACGAAGCGGCCTTGGGCGGATGTACGCCAATACTGGATCTCTTCCTGGCGGGAGACGGACAGGGGCACCGTGGCCTGGATTTCCTGGAGCAGCAGGGCGGTATCAAGGGGCAGCTTCAGGTAGAGGGCGCGGTACAGGCTCGCAATCACCACCTGTTCGATCTCGGCGCCACTAAACCCCTCGGTGGCGGCGACGAGGCGGGGTAGGTCAAATTTCTCCGATCGCTGTTTACGGAGGCTGAGGTGAATCTGGAAAATCTCTAGGCGCTCGGCCTCAGTGGGCAGATCAACAAAGAAGATTTCGTCAAAACGCCCCTTGCGCAATAGCTCCGGCGGTAATTGACCCAGATCGTTGGCCGTGGCAACGACAAAGACCTCCTGGCGTTTTTCCTGGAGCCACGTTAACAGACTGCCAAACAAACGCCGCCCCAACCCGCCATCGCTTTCCCCCTGGCTGGGACTCAACCCTTTTTCAATCTCGTCGATCCACAGGACTACCGGGGCCATTGATTCCACGAGGGCGATCGCCCGTCGCAGGTTTTTCTCGGACTCGCCAATGTATTTATCGTAGAGTTCGCCAATGTCGAGCTTGAGGAGGGGCAATTGCCATTCCCGCGCAATCACCTTAGCCGCCAGGGATTTGCCACATCCCTGGATACCCACCAGCAAAATGCCCTTGGGGGGGGCCAGGTTAAGGGCTTGGGCTTCGGCACTGAATCCCACCTGGGCCTGCTTGAGCCAGGTACGGAGGCGACCAAACCCGCCCAACTCGTAGCGATTATCCTCAACGGGGAAATATTCCAGGGGACCCCCTTCGCGGATAATTTGCATTTTGCGTTGCATCACCCGCTGCACATCTTCAACAGAGAGTTTGCCATCTACAAGGGCTGCGTGGGCGATCGCTTGACGGGCCTGGTTCAGGGTCATCCCCCGCAAGGCACGCAGCAAGGCTTGGACATCCTGGGCCTGGAGTTGGATCTGGATTTGGCCCTGGGTCCGCAGGGAGCGAATAACCGCCAGCAGGGTCTCGTGGAGTTCGGCTGGGCTGGGCAGGGTGAGGGTGTAGTAGAGGACACTCGGTTCAATCGCCGCTGGCAGAACGATCGGGCTACCCGTCAAGACCAGGGTGGCATGGGTTTGGGAAAACCGCTGGATCACTTCCCGGAAGCGACGGCTGACGGCGGCTTGCTCCAGGTAGGGCGAGAAATCCTTGAGCAGGAAAATCCCCTCAACCGTAAGGGTTTCCAGGTGTTGCAGGAGCCGCAGGGGATCGATCGTATCCCCGATACCCATTGGGTTAGGCAAACGGCGCAGACCCCGACTAATCGTCCATTCAAAGAGGGGGAGATTGAGTTCCCGGCTGGTTTGGTGGAGTAGGGCATCGACCCGCTCTTCCTCAACGGTGTCGATCGCGATCAACGGATGAAAGGACAGGATCAGCAACTTAAGCTCATGGGCGTTGGCGGCTAAACTCATGGTGGTCCCACGGGGGCAGCGATCGGGGGCACGGCACGGACATCTCTTCCCATCGACGACAATGGGCCGTTTAATGGGCCGTTTAATAGGCCGTTTAATAGGCCCTTTGAATAGACCGTTTGAATGGGCCGTTTGAAGGTGCAGTTTAATAGGCCGTTTACAGAGAGACTCCTCATCCATGCTACGCCCTTCCCCTTCCTTGGCAACTGGCACACCAACTATGACCGACCCTGAGCCGATGGATGTTATCCGCCTAGGCGTTATGACCATGACTGGGATCAACATACTGGGATCAATAATGCCCTAGCCCCCTCCCTTGGCCGGTAAATATCCGTAGCAGGCAGGCCATACCTTCATCTCATCCATCTCCCAGGTCGCGAAGACCCCTTCTTCCTCTTCCCTCCTCCCTCCTTCCTTCCCCCTATGCCCCTCCCCTCCTTCTCCCCAAAACTTCGCTTCACCCTGGCGGGCTGTGTGGGCTTACTGCTCCACGGTATGCTGATCGCCTCACCCGGAGCCTTTCTGCTCCAGTGGCAGGCAGAGTTTGGGGCCAATGCGGTCAATATTGGGCTGTACTATACGGCGTTTATGGTTGGGGGAATGACGGGACTAGCCCTGACGGCTCGACGATCGCGGCGACATCCCTTATTAGGGGGGGCCTTTCTGGCGATCGGGTTGGCCCTAGTCTGGGGGAGTCAGATGCATTCGTTTGGGGAATTGGGGTTAGCGGCCCTGATGATGGGGTTAGGGGATAGTGTGCTGACCTTGCAGAGCAATAGCTTGGTAGGAGAATTACACGTAGAGCGCGGTATTGCCTTCCTCAACTGGGCGAATGCCCCTTTTGGGATCGGTGCCCTGAGTACGCCGTTGCTGGCGGTCTTTTTCCCCTGGCGGGGGGTAATGCTCCTAACGGCAGGGGTGGCTTGCCTGTGCGCCTGGTTAGCTTGGCAAGCTCCCCCAGTGGCCAATTTCTCCCCCCAGACCGATCGCATGCCGTGGCAACAGGCCCTTCCCTTTTTGTGGGTGATGTTTCTGTATATCGGCCTGGAGGGGGCAATGGGGACTTGGAGCGGCACCTATCTGCGTGCCCAGGGTTGGAGTGAGGTTTGGGGCAATCTCATCCTGTCGCTGTATTGGGGCGGCTTGACGATCGGGCGGCTGGTGCTGGCCCAGTGGGTGAATCCCCGACCGTTGCTGCGGCTACACCAACTATTGTTCATTGGGGCGCTGGCGATCGCGGCAACCTTGGTGCCGAGCTTGGGGCTGGGGTTTGTCGGGGCGGCGGTGGTCTATGGTCCCACGTTTGCGATCGTCTTTGGCTTGCTCCAACGCCAGTGTGGCCATGCGGCCCTGCCCTATGTTTTTTACACGGCTTTTTTGGCCCAAAGCCTGATGCCAACCCTGTTTAGCCTGATCCCCAATGCGACGATGCGCGGGTATGGTTTTGGGTTATTGGCGATCGCCTTGTATGGAGCCAGTCGTTATTTGTCGTTCGCGATCGCTCGTCAAGATCATTGCATTTAAGGCTCTCCTCAGGGCCTTCGGGGCGGGGCGATGACGGTGGCCTACGGTGGTTAGCGGGGGGGCGAACTCACGTTCAAACTTAGTCTCAGCTTTTCTTTGAACTTTTGTCAGCCCGTCAAACTCACGTTTCGACCAGCTCAGCATGACCCTTCGACAAGCTCAGGGTGAGCGGGACTCATCCGTTTCTGCGAGGGAGACGCTGCGCGAACGGGCTGAGCCAGTCGAGAGCAATAATCTTAAGCTTGACAATTAGGGATCAAGCCTGGACCGGTCCTGGGATCTGGGGTCGCCGATAGCTTCGCGATGCCTTCGGCATATCGACCGTCGCAGCGGGACAGAGATCGGCCAGTTCACAGCGATCGCAGGCGGGATTGCGGGCGGTACACACGGCCCGACCGTGGTAGATCAACCGAATCGACCAGTTTTCCCAATCGGGCTGGGGCACCAGGTGCATCAACTCCTGTTCAATCCGCAGCGGGTCTGACTTGTCCGTGAGGCCCAACCGTTGACTCAGGCGTTTCACATGGGTATCCACCGTCACGCCCATATTGATGCCATAGCCATGTGCCAGGACCACATTCGCTGTCTTGCGGGCCACACCGGGTAATTGCAGTAAATCCTCCATCAGCTTGGGGACTTGACCGTGGAAGCGATCGACGATCATTTGGCAGGCGGCACGAATATTCTTCGCCTTATTGCGATAAAAACCCGTCGATCGCACCAGGGTTTCCAGTTCTTCCGGGTCCGCATTGGCCAGCGCAGGTGCATCGGGGAAACGGGCAAATAGGGCGGGGGTCACCTGATTCACCCGTTCATCCGTACATTGGGCCGACAGGATCGTGGCCACCAGCAGTTGCACGGTGGTTTCGTAGTTGAGGGTACAGGTGGCATCCGGGTACAGACGCTTAAGCCGGACTAAAATCTCCAGTGCCCGCTGTCCCTTCTGGGCATATTTCCGACTGATGCTCATCGGTTTATTCTGGTTGGCGCATTCTAGTAGATCGACAAGAAAATTCTGCAACGCTTGTAAGGCTGGCTCTAGCCTGCAACGACTAAAGTCGTGACTACGTTCGCGTAGCGTCTCCGCAGGAGAAACGTTGCGAAACTTTATGTTTACTGTACTAGTTGGCGCATTCTGGTTGGCGCATGGGTACGAACGCCTTGACAGGCTATTGCAACAGCCGCTGCACCCATGCCAACTGGGCCGTATCCCGGACAATTAGGAACACCCCCAAGCTCAACAGTAGCACTAGACCGGTCTGCATAACGCCCTCCTGGAAAGCGGTGGGCAGCGGCTTGCCACGCACCCCCTCAACGGCGAGTAGCAACAGTTGCCCCCCATCCAGCGCCGGGAGGGGCAGGATATTGATGATGGCCAGGTTAATGCTAATAAAAGCCGCAAAGGGGAGGAGGCTAAAGGCATCCGCCTGGGCAATATTGGCCCCGATTTCTACAATCTTGACCGGTCCCGACACTTGGGCAGCGGTATCCCGGAAGTGGGTCACTAACAGCCCCAACCCTTGAATAATTTGTTCAAAAATATTTTGGAACTCGGTGGCGGCTAGGGTAAACAATTCGAGCGGGTGGTGGGGACGGCGATAGATCGGCATCCCGTTGGGGAACAACTGCACCCCAATGCGGCCTTTGCCATCACTGCCCGGTTCGGGGGTTACGGAGACGGTCAATTGTTGCGCCCCCCGCTGGAGGGTTAGCGCTAGGCGTTGACCGGGATGTTCCTGAATCCGGCCCATGAGGGTGGGAATTGCCGTTTTCGAGGCGGGGAGGGGTTGGCTGTCGATCGCCACCACCACATCCCCGGCCTTAATCCCGGCTTGGGCGGCTGGGGAGGTTTCGCTCATGATCTGGGGAATCACCACCCCGGCTTGGTAGCGAATGCCGTCGGGAATCCCCACAATGCCCAACTGGAGGACGAGGAGCAAATAGGCAAAGATCAGATTGGCAATTACCCCGGCACTGATGACGATCGCCCGATCCCACAGGGGCCGGTTTTGCAACAGGTCGGGGTCATCGGCAGGAATATTGCTATCGGGGTCCTCATCGGGAAAGCCGACAAACCCCCCCAGGGGAATGGCTCGCAGGGCATATTCGGTTTCGGGACCTTGGTAGCGCCAGAGCACCGGCCCAAAGCCGATCGAGAACTTGCTAACCCGAATGCCTTGGGTACGGGCTGCCAGGAAGTGCCCCAATTCATGCACCACGATCAAGAGGGCCAAAACCCCGATCGCGCCCAGATAGGCAAAACCATTTGCCCCCGTCCCCGCCGCGCCACTGATTGCCAAAACCGACATATTAAGAATTCACTCAGCTTGGTTACGTTTCTTTAGCTATTGTAGGCGGTCTTCCCAGGGTTATTGGGGGAACCCATCCATTAGCCTTCCCAACGCCCCAAAATCTAAACACTCCGCAACGCCACGATCGGATCTAACTGTGCCGCCCGTCGCGCCGGAATCACCCCAAAAAAGAGACCAATCCCCCCGGAAACACTGACTGCCACCGCCACCGCGATCGGGGAAATGCTCGTCTGCAAGGGGGAAACCAGGCCAATCAAGATTACCCCACTTGCCCCCACCAGGGTGCCGACCAAGCCACCGGCCACTGCCAGGATCACGGATTCAATCATGAATTGGGTCAGAATGTCGTGTTCCGAGGCCCCGATCGCCTTGCGCAGGCCAATTTCCTGGGTCCGCTCTGTTACCGACACCAGCATGATGTTCATAATGCCAATGCCGCCCACCACTAGGGAGATCGCGGAAGTCGCCGCCAGCAGGATTGTCAGGCCATTGGTGACCGTATTCACCGTTTGCAGGGCATCCCGTTGCGATTCCACGCCAAAGTCATCTTCCTTGCCCTTACTGATCTGGTGGCGCAGGCGTAGCAGGTTGGTGATTTGAAACTGGGCGGCCCGTATACTGTCGCGATCGCGGGCGGCGATCGAAATAAACGAAATCTGGGTACCGTAGGGGGAGGTGCGTCCGGCAATCCGATTCGCCATTGTGGTCAGGGGAATATAGACCGCATCATCCTGGTTGGTGCCGAGAAAACTGCCCTTGGGTTCGGTAATGCCAATGACATCAAAACTGATATTGCTAATGCGTACCTGCCGCCCGATCGGGTTTTGCTGATCAAATAAGCGCCGCGCCAAGTCCGGCCCTAGGACGGCCACCCGGTTATTGCGCTCTAGATCGGCCCTGGTTAAAAAACGGCCCTGGGCCACGTCAAAGCTACGCACCACCAGGAATTCTGGGGTGACCCCCTGGGTCTGGGTAAAGGTATTGCGGTTACGGTAGGTAATCAGGTAACGACCATTGATCTGGGGGGCGACGGCCAGCACGGTGGGCACTTGGGCCGCGATCGCTTCCGCATCCTCCAGGACCAGGGTATTGGGCAGGTTGGTCGTGGTGCGGCGGGTACTGCGGCTACCAGGGATGACAAACAGGACATTGGGTCCCAAGGATTCAAACTGCTCGGCAGCTAAGCGTTGCGCGCCTTGGCCAATGCCCACCATCGCAATCACGGAGGCGTTGCCAATAATAATCCCCAGCATCGTCAGCAGGCTGCGCAGGCGATTGGTCACCAGGGTTGCGGTGGCCATTTTGGCACTATCGGCAAGGTTCATGGGCGTTCACCAGGGGTCGCAGATATCAAGTGTTCAATTAGGCTTTCTTTAATCATGGCAGAATTAACTTGGGGGCTTCACGATCGGGCAACGCCCAGAGAACCGGAATGAGGCCCTGTCAAGGGCGATCGCGGAGGTCAATATACAAGGTGCCAGGGGGCGGGGAAGAATCCTATTGAGTTGCCATTCAATAGTCGTTGTGCCAAATTAGACAAAGCGATCGCTGGTATAGGCTTTAATCGGTCGCGGTTTGACGGTTTGCCAGGGATAGCGGGGTTGCAGTTTATTGAGGGGGAAGCTGGCGAGGCGGGTTTCGATGTGGGTTTTCTCAGCCTCAGTGAGACCAAACATCTCGTAGACGGTGGCATCAATTTGGGCGAGGGCGGCGAAGAAATCGGACTCGACTTGTTGAAAGTTGGCGAGGCGTTGGCGGTAGGTTTCCATGAGATCGGCGTAGTCTTGAGGAATGAGCAGTTTTTGAATAATGGCTCTAGAGATTCTGGTTTCTTCGTCAGCGTTGAGAGTCAGGAGTTTGTAGATTAATTCGGCAACATCGGCATCGACCAGTTCTAGGTAGAATAGGCCCGAACGAATGAATCTATCGTCTAGGGTGAGTTCTTCGACAGGAACATCTTCTGGACTCCAGTTGGAGAAATTTAGCCCTAGGATTTTATCGCTTAATTTGTAACGTTGGGTTTCAATGCGGGTTTCTACTTCCGACAGAAGCCACTCATCGGGATTATTTTTCGCGATCGCGGCCAATCCTTCCATTTCACGATAACCCTCTGTCAATTTTTTCTCAATGCTTGGATCTAAATCTCTAGGCCAGGGCAATGCTTCCAGGGTGCGTGGATAAACATGGGCATAATAACCCTGAATTACACCGCTCCTGAGCCTCAAAGCCCAATAGAAACGGACTAATTTACTATTTAAATAAGCAGTGACAACTTCAGCTTCAGGCGATTCTGATCTGGGTGAGGTAACAACAATAGTGTTAACAGCCGCAACACTTTCCTCTCTAACAACACAAGCAAATGGAGCTTGCGAAAGTTCGGAGGATGCAATAAAGCCTTTTTGTGTTTGATCAGCCCATAAACTCAATTTACCGTAGGGCCTGTCTTTAACTGCCTCCAAATCAACCCAACCAGCAGGTTCGCCTCGCCATCCCATTGCTAAACTACGCCCCGCAATCACCTGGATTGGTTTAGTTCCCGTGGGTTCTGGTGTTACTTCCGCCCCACCCCGTTGAATTCCGTAGGTCCACCAGAAAGGACGATTATTACGGCTAACCTGGCGGGCAACGGCTTCCTTGAGTTCGACAATATGACCGCCATTCCCATTTGGATACAGCTTTTTCAGAATCGGAATATCGTCAGGATGCAACAGGGGTAATAGATAATCTCCCCATAATGCATCTCGTGGATTACTCGGATCAATATCGGTAACGCGGGGACTCACTTTGGCATCAAGGAAGTCTTTATAATTGATTTTGACGGGAGCTTCATCGCTACGCCAGGTGGCAGGTACATAGAGTTCAATTTCGTCGTCCTCTTTGGCCGGTGTTCGTTCAATGACTAAAATCAAGGGTACCCGTGCCACATCCCAGACGGGTCTCTCAGTAAACTCTAGCCAAACTAATTTTCGTAAAGCCGCTTCCCGATTCGGATACAAAAGCTTCCAAACTTTTGCGGCTGCCTCAGAATTAGCATAGCCACCACTGACGACCATCCCTAGCCAACCGCCCGGTTCCAACCATTCAGTCAGGGAACGATAGAGAAAGACTAATCCCGTATCCGAATTTTGACCCCAAACCTGCTGCCACAGGCCCTTCATCTCATCGCCATACTTCACCCGTTCAGCGCGAATATAGGGCGGATTGCCCACAATATATTTCCACTGTTGACTATCCCGTTCTGCCGAACCCGGTGCGAGAAACCCTTCCCCTAAAATCGAAACTAAATCCGCTTCCTTCAGCAAACTATTGATATTGTAGAGATGAATTTTGGGAATATCCGTCACTTCCGTCGAAGGCTTAAAGCGCACCAACGCCCACATCAGTTGAAAATGACTAATAAAAGCGGCAAAGGGATTTAGATCAAAGCCCCAAACATTCGCCTGTAGTTCCTGCAACACCGTATCCGGATCTAGGCCCCGTGCCGCCGCATCTGCCAAAGATCGATGCATATATCGCACCAAAAACGAACCACTCCCACAGGCCGGATCAAGCAGTTTCCCCTCCCCCTGTTGAAAAACCGTTTGTTCTAACAGCCAATCA